>Ga0116156_10000165_pt1 | contig 72260 bp, 116 predicted proteins | sample AD_UKC045_MetaG_FD_89891 | JGI IMG/M metagenome (GOLD analysis project Ga0116156, IMG submission 89891) | Active sludge microbial communities of municipal wastewater-treating anaerobic digesters from USA - AD_UKC045_MetaG | ecosystem: Engineered > Bioreactor > Anaerobic > Digestate | place...
AATTACTAATGAATTTAAGAGATTATCAAAATAGAATTGAAGACACATGGATTAAAAACGAAAATGATCGAGAAAGAATTATTTTAGGAATTTTTGGTGAAAGTGGAGAAATAGCTGAATTATTAAAAAAGAAATATAGAGGGGATATTATTGAGGATTTTTTAAAGAAATTAAGAAAAGAAATTGGTGATGTTTTTTATTATTTATGTAAATTATGTAATTATTATGGTTTTAGTGCTGAAAATATTTTACAAGAAAACATTGATAAACTTAAAGATAGACAAACGAGAAATGCTATTAAAGGCAATGGAAATGATCGGTAATTGACAAACGAATGACTGATATGTTATACTTTATGAGAGGTATATGATGAATAAATATAATCCAAACCATCCAACATCTATTTTAAATTGTCGTTATAAATCGTATCTTATTGGAGCAATGGAAAATCCAGCCAAAAATGATGGAGGAATTGGTTGGCGGCAAAATTTAATTCCAGAATTACAAAAAAGAGGCATTTATTCATTTGACCCTACTAGAGAGGAATTACAAAAAGTAGGAATGCCTACCGATGAATTAATGGCAAAATTAAATGGGTGGCAATTAAGTGGAAATTATGAAATTTTTTTAGAATATATGCGAAAAATTTGGAAAGGTAATACTTATATTGAAGAAGATAAAATAACTGGTGAGCCAAAAATTATTCGAGTAATGGGCGACATTGATTATGTTGAAAATTCTGATTTTTTAATTTGGAATCATGATGAACTAGATAAACCCGGTGGAACAATTTGCGAATTAATTATTGCATGGTATCGTGGAATTCCTGTATACTTAATTACTAAAATGGCAAAAAGCAAAATGAATAAGAGTTTACTTTATTTTCTTTTAGATAGCGGTTATGGACAGGGAAGAGTTTTTAAAAGTCAAGACGAATTACTAGAATTTTTAGATTATAAATATAAGGAGAAATAATGTATAGAGAACAAGTAACAAGTTCAACAATTGATTCAATAGGTTATGATGCCGAATTAAAAATTTTAGAAATCCAATTTAAAAGAGGAGCAATTTATCAATACTTCAATGTTCCATTTGAAGTATATAAAGAATTGGTTACAGCAAAAAGTATTGGAAGCTATTTTATGAAAAACATCAATAAAAAATACGATTATAAAAAGGTATAAAATGCCAGAAATCTATCCTGAATTAGAAGATATATTACAAGCAATTAATAAATACTCTGCTTTAAATCCAGATTCAATGTTTATATTTGGTTTTGTCGGATATAAACCGTCCGGTGATAAGGATTTAGAAAGTGGTGATGATATTTTAATTGCCGATGAAACAAAAACACATTTTGGCGGATTTGGAGAATTAATTGATGTAAGGATTTTATTAAATGATTTAAGGGATATAGTAGAAGATAATTGTGATGAAAATGATTGGGTAAATTTTTAAAGAAAGGGAAGAAATGTTGGATAAAATTAAAAATTCAAACCCGAAGGATAGTGTTGGGACTAAAAAAGTTCCCTTTTCAACTGTTCCTGCTCCTGTTATTGCAGAAATCGGATTAGCAATGCTTGAAGGCAGTAGAAAGTATCGTAGGCACAATTATAGAGCAATTGGTGTTCGTGCATCAGTATATTATGATGCTTGTATGCGGCATTTAACTGCTTGGTGGGAAGGCGAAAACATTGACCCTGATTCAGGATTAAGTCATGTGACAAAGGCATTGGCTTGTTTAACAGTTTTAAGAGATGCAATGCTTCTTGATAAATGTGTTGATGATAGGCCGCCAAAAGTTAAACAGGGGTGGGTGCAGAAATTAAATGATTTAGCAAAAGAAATAATTGAAAAGTATCCAGAAGAATTAGAGCCTTATACAGAACTAAACAAGGAGTTAAAATGAGAAAAATGCCTAATCAATCACTATTTTCAATTCATAAAGCAATTGCCAAAGATCAATTTGATGAATTAAATTATGAAGGTGAAAATCCTAAATTAGCTAAACGAATTTTTATTAATCAGTATTTTGCTACTAGGGTAAAAATGGAGAAAAATGACAAATAAAGTCATATTATTAGATATTAATGTGCTGATGTTTAAGTCAATACATAATTATTCAAGACTTATTCAACAAAAAATAGAATCAAAGAGTGATGTTTTGATTATGAAGCCGCATTATACTTGTTTTATAATGATTCTTTCGGCGTTAAAAAAGATAGGTGTGGAAAAAAGTAACACAAAAGTTTTGGTATGTCAGGATGGCTCCTCATGGAGAAAAAAGGTTTATGCACCCTACAAAGCACAAAGAAAAGAACAAAGAGATAAGGTTAAATTTGTTGATTTTAATGAGCAATTTAAAATATTTAATCAGATGTTTAAAGAATTAGATGAATCAACTGATTGGCACTTTATTCGTAATTGGTCATCTGAAGCAGATGATTTAATTAGTACAGCAGTTAGATTATTCAAAGATGATGAATGCATAATTGTATCAATAGATGGCGATCTTAAAATGTTGTGCTATTATCCAAATGTAAAGTATTTTACTCTTATGAAAAAATGCAATGGGAGTAGAGGAATTTATGAAAAGGTTGATAATGCTTTAGGTATTTTAGCAAAAAAAAGCAGATGTGGCGATGTGGCAGATAATGTTTTAGTGGCGGTTGATGAAACCGAAGAAGATCAAATGCTTCGTCACCAAATCGTTAATCTTTTAGAGCTTCCTGACTATGTTGAAAAAGAAAATATTGAATTGCTTTCCAATCTTCCAAAGAAAGAATTGCATCTTGATAAATTGCCTAATTTTAAAAATTGTAAAGAAAAATTTTTAGAAATCTATAATCCAAAATACAAAATTGATCCTGACTACTGTTATAAATTAGCTGAAAAAAGAGTTGAGCGGAAGAAAAAGGAGAAAGCAAAGAAATGATTAAAATCTATAATAATAAAAACACAACTCATTGTTTAAATTTTTCATGGCTTGGCTTTTACAGAATTTATGAAGGCAAATCTCTTTTAAAAATTGGAAATTATATTATAGAATTTGGCAGGTTAGTATAATGCTTAAAATAAAGTATGTAAAACATATTCCTAAACAGAAAAATGCAAGTGGAGCATATTATTTAAAATCGAACACAATTTATATTAAGAAAGGATTAGCATTTTATAAACAATTTATTATATTTTTACATGAATTTGGTCATTGGTTTATTAATAAGTTAATTACTTCGTCAAATTCAGATTATTATGATTATTGTTGGGATGTTTTGTGGGTAACATTTAATAAACATATTGTGAAAAAAGAATTTCAGTATTTAAATTATTTAACAATGTATTGGGATATAGAAATAAAAAAGGAGAAGAAATGTTAGAAATAGCAGTTGATCTATTGTTTATATGTAAAGTGGTGTCTTGGTGTTGTGTTTTTGGAGTTTTGTGCTATTTGATTAGTTTATGATGGGCAAAGAATAAGTTTATTGAAGTCAAAAACATTGATGCAATCACCATGACATTGTTTTTTACAATGCCATTAATGCTAATTGTAATCCATTTAGTTGGTAAAATCTTATTAAATAATTAAAGGAGAAAAACAATGACTAAAAAAGTATTGTATTTTATTGCAAAAAAAGGAATGGTTAAATTTTATGAAGACAATGAGAAGTATAATCTATCTAAAGAATTAATGGATAGTGGGGTATTTATTGCTAATCCAATTGCTAAAGGAGATGTAGTTGAAATTACAAACGAGAAAGACATTATTACTTCTTTAAAAAAGGTAGATGGAGTTGTTGAAGAAAAGGTGGCAGAAGTTAAAAAAGAAGAAAAGAAAGTAGAAGAAGTTGTTAAACCAGTAATAAATGAGGCATCTACTGAAGTAACTAAGGTAAGTGAAAAAGTTGAAGCAAAGCAAGAAGAAAAAACGGATGTAAAATACACTAAGGGTATTTATACAATTGCAGGAGTGTATGAAGATAAAAGATGCTTTGAAGAAGGAAAAATCAATGATTGTAAATGGATTTCTTTTAGTAAATTTGGTACAAAAGATGAATTGCTTACTAAAAATTTAGTAGCTAATGTTAAAGTAGAAATTGAAGTAGAAGATAATGTTGCAAAAAATTATCGAATTATTGAACAGCCAAAAGAAGAAAAAGCAGAAGAAAAGAAATCGGTCACACAAAAAACCGACACCAATAGTAGTATCGAGAAGCAGGTGGCACTCAAGGAAGCTGGAGCAATCGTGCGATCATTAATTGAATCACCAAATACAACTTTATCAACAACAGAAGTAAAGGAATTATTAACTGAATTAACTAACGTGGCTTATGAAGCATTAACTAATTTATAATCGAGGCAATCATGGATAATTTGGCTAATTTTTTACAACCATTTGTTGACCTTTTTAAACCATGTGTAGAATTTATTATTTGGGCATGTCCATTAAAAATTTATAGATTACATAATGGGCAAAGAGGTGTTATTATTACATTTGGTAAGGTACATGAATGGAGAAAACCAGAAAAAGGGCCGGGGACTTGGCTTTGTTTTATGTTTGAGGAAATGACTGTAATCCAAGCATTAGGTGGGTATATTGATTTAGTAGAGCAAGCATTAACAATAGAAGATGGATCAATTATTTTAATAAATAGTGCTGTAGAGTATGATGTGTTTTCAGTTCAAAATTCAATTTTAGAAACAGAAAATATTGAATTATTAATTTCAGGTGTTGTAATGGATGGAATTCGAGAGTATGCCAGAAAAAGAAAAAATTTAAGTGAATTATTAGATAATGAAAAAATGACACAAGAATTATTGGTAGCAATGAATAGAAAATTGAAAAAAAATGGTGTAAAAATTCAACGTGTTATGATTACTGACTTACGCCCGCATGAAGTTATTTATGCGTGTAATAAAATTGACGAATTAGGAATGAAAATTATAAATAAAATAGCCGAAATCCTTTCTACAAATTATGAAAATAAAAACTTACAATCGAAAAATTAATGTATTTAGGAGAAGAAAATGCCACATAAACTAAAATTATTAAGAACATCCATGATTTATCATAAAGCTATACTATTAGACATCGAAGTGTGGGAATGTCAAGTATGTAAAAAATTATTAATTATTGATGTAAAAAAGGGTTCCAGAATTAATTTAAATGGATTAATTGGCGAAGAAATTCAGGATAGTAATTGTGAATGATTATAAAGAATCATTAAAAAAGTATAGCGAATTATTCACCCATTTAGAAGCGAAGGCTGATGTTTGTCAATGGTATCAAAATAATTGCCGTTTTTATAATGATGAAATAATTTATAAAAAAGAAACATATTTTTGGCAATTAATTAAGGTGGGATTGTTTTATTTAATAATTGTGCCACTTTTATTTATGTTATGGGGTTTACTTTGTTTAGGTATGAAAATTTATAATTGGAGAAACAAGTAATGCCAAAAATTTGGTTTGTTAGTGACCATCACTTTTATCACGATAAAATCCGCGAGTATGAAAATCGTCCATTTGAATCTGTTGAAAAGATGAATGATGAAATTATTCGCCGACATAATGAGCGAGTAAAAACGGATGATTTGGTTTATTTCTTGGGCGACTTGGGATTTCATGCTTCTAAGCAAAAAGAATTTCGTGGCGAAGGCATGAATGAAAGTGCTTTAAAATTATTTAATAAAATGAATGGAATAAAAGTCCGGCTTCAAGGGAATCACGATAAGCATAGTAATAAAACAGCAATTCCTACTCGTCGTATTATTTTATATCACGGCGGAATTTATATTAATTTAATTCATAATCCAGAACACACAATTATAATTGATGAGCGACATTATTACCCATTAACAATTCATGGACATGTTCATGGAAGGTATCAGTCAAAAGAAATCAAAGATAAAAATGAAAATATTGCTTTGTGTATAAATGTTTCTTTAGAAACACATAATTATTATCCTTATTCATTTGATGAAATCATGGGAATTTATCATAGATGGGTTAGTAATCATCCTAGAAAAAAGGATATTTATAATTGGATTCAATTATCAAATAAAGGATGTATTAATGGATAATAATGTAAAAAGACAAGTTAAAACATTTTTAATTCCCTATTTACGTAGTAGACTTGCTGATTTTAAAATGGTTCGAAATAAGATAAAATGCCCTTATTTTCATAAACACGAAAATAAAAATGAAGAGCTTACTTGTCATGAATTTCCTGAAGGAAGTGGGAATTTGTATTGCTTTTCGCCAAGTTGCGGGAAATTGGGAAACGTAATTGATTTAGCAAGGCATTTTGATTTTGACGATAATCCAGATATTCCAGAAGAAGACATTGCTCAATTTTTAATTGATGAGTTTGGTATTAAAATAAATGCTGAACAAAATAAATTATTTGATTTGTATGAAAAATTAGGATTTGACTGTGTTCCTGTTAATAGAAATGGGAAAGAATCATTTATTGAGGAAAATTGGCAAAATAAATCACATCGAAATCGACTAGAATGGGAGCAGTGGCTAAAAGCTAAAAGAAACATTGGAGTGAAGACAGGTAAGCTATCTAACATATTAATTTTGGATTTTGATTTTGTAGAATCTAAATTAAAAGAAAGAATTTATGCAGGAAATCCAACAGAAGCAATGCTGTTAGAAGCTAGAAGACAATGGGAAGAAGGTATTAAAAAATTAAGAGAGAAAGTGCCTTTCTTGGATTGGGAAACATTACAACAACAAAGTTTCGGGGGGATTCACTTCTTCTATGTTTTTGATGAGGAAGTTCCTAAAACATGGTTTGATTATGAAGGGGTTCATATAGACATAGAAGCAGAGGGTGGACAAGTAGTAATTGAATCTTCGGTTGTAGGCGGACAAAAAAGACAAATTATTGGGGATAAAATTAATCCCTTACCAAAAGAATTAAAGAAATTTATTTTAGAAAACTATAATAAAAAGAACGATAATTTAAAAAAAGAAGAAATAACACCAGATACAGAATTAACATTTGAAAATTTAAATAGTAATCGCAATAATACTTTTTGTGCTTTATATGGAAAACTTCGCAAAGTCATGCCAATTAAATCTGCCACTTATGCTCTTTCTTTATTTAATGGGTTATTAGATAAACAAGTGCCGCAAAAAGAATTAAGATTAATGGCAAAAGAGGCTGAAAAATACCATAGTGTAGATATTCAAACTATTTCAGATCAAATAATTAATCATTTTAATGTAGTAAAGGATGTTTTACATGTTCGTGATTTAAAAGATATTATTATAGTTGAACGAAAAGATTTAGAAGAAGCATTGCGTTATTTACAGGATGAAAAAAAGATTTTAAAAATTAAAAAAGACACTTATCAATTGGTGGCCGATGTTGAATGGAAAACTGATTTTTTAACACTAAATAAACCATTGGATTATAAGGTTCCTTATGTTGGGGATTATGCTATTTTTAATCGTGGGTCAATGCTTGTTTTTGGCGGAAAAACGGGTACTGGAAAAACCACGATCACAGTGAATTTTATAGAACAATTTGTTAAACAAGCCATTAAACCAAAATTAATTACAACTGAAGCAGATAGTGGGGTTGGTGAAATTGCTTTATGCAGAGGATTAAAAGAGGGAGATTTTTTATATTATCAAACATCTGATCCATTGGGCGTTCCATTTCAGGATGATGAAGTAAGAATTATCGACTGGCTCACGCCAAAAAACGGGGACTATACTCAAATAGGAACAATTTATCAAACTTTAAATGATAAATTAGTAGATCATGGTGGATTATTAATTGTTTTTTCTCAACTAAAAGCTAACGGTGATTTTTTTGCACCAAATTTAATTGATCAGTATGCCTCATTGTCTGGTAAATTTCTTTATCCTGAAAAAAATGGTCAATTAGATTATTTACATCCTTATTTAGAGCTTTGTAAAATGAGAAGGCCAAAAGGAAATCAAAAATACATTCAAATTCCGTTTGAGTATATTCCAGAAACCAAAGAATTAAGGATTAAGAAATGAAAACAATAGGTCTTGATTTATCTACCACTTGTACAGGATATGCTATTTTTGAGAATCATAAATTAATAAAATATGGTCAAATTAAACCAAAGACAACATTGACCACTAATGAAAAAATAGAATACATTGTTAAAGAATTTGTTAAAATTTTTAAACAAGAAGATTTGACTAATAGTGAATTTATTATAGAAGATATTTTTTTGGGTCATTTTTTTGGAAAAAGTCAAGTAACAGGATTTGCTAATTTAGGAAGAATTTCTGGCGCAATTATGGCATCGCTTTTTTTAGAATTAAATCAGATTGCCGCAAACATTACTTTAAGAATGGCAGTATCAGCTAGACCATTAGTTGGCTTAAAAGGAAATTGTCAAAAAGTTGAGGTACAAATTTGGGTGTTGGATAAATTTTTAAATAAAGATGTTTCAGAGTATCAAGGATTAGTCGATGCGATTATTGCTAAAAAATTGGTCGGAGATATTGACCAAAAAACATTTAAAAAAAGAATGGAAGAAGTATCTAAATTAATTGAATGTGAAACAGGATTATCAGAAGATCAGGCTGATGCAATTTTATTAGGGTATGGTGGCTAATGAAACGTTATAAAATTGATTGTAATAAATTCTGTGCTGAAGTAGAAACAGATGATACTGGAATCATTACAAAAACCTTCCCAATGCTTATAAAATTTGTTGGCCAACCAATTGGCAATTTAACTTATTGGACTATGAAAAAATTTGATTATTGTACTTTAAAGGAGATAAAATGAGTATTTTTAATATTATTAAACGATCATTTTATGATGTATATGAATTTGAAAAGGCACTCACTAAAGTAGCAAAACTTGGATTGTTTGTCGGAGAATGTAAACCAAAATTGCATTTGGTTCCAATAGAATTTTATCAAGATAATTATAGATTCTATTTAGATGAGTGTGATGGTCAAGAAAAATTAAGGGAAGAATGGTTTATTAATCGTAAAATTCGCAAATCAATGTATGAATTAGATGAAATAATAAACAATTTTTTGTTCTTTGAAACTGATCAAATTTTTAATAACAGATGGATAAAAAGGAGTTAAAATGGCTAAGAAAGAAAAAGAAATAATTGATTCTGTTTTAGATTCTACTCTTAAAGAACTCGAAAAAAGCTATGGAAAGGGAATTATTACTAATCTTGAAGATGATGAAAGTTTACAAATAGATAAAGTATCTTGTGGGCACATGGCATTAGATAAAGCGTTGGGCGGTGGAATTCCAAGAGGAAGAATTTTGGAATTTTATGGTGCAAACAGTTCAGGCAAATCTACATTGGCTTTATCTGTAATAAGAGAGTTTCAATTACTTGGGGAAAATGTTGTTTATTTGGATGCAGAATACGCTTTTGATAAAGATTATGCTCAAAAAAATGGTGTAGATAATGCTAAACTTATTTTTTGTCAGCCTGAATACACTGAACAAGGATTGGATATTGTTGAAAAGTTTGTTGAAAGTGGCAATGTTGGATTAATTGTTGTTGATTCTATTGCCGCCATGTCACCAAAGGCTGAAATTGAGGGCGAGGCCGGTGATTCACATATGGGTTTACAAGCACGTTTAATGAGTCAAGCATTTCGTCGTTTAACTGGAAAAATTCATAAATCAAATACTACCGTTATCTTTATTAATCAGACAAGAAAGAACATTGGTGTTATGTGGGGAAGTCCTATCACTACTACGTCAGGGGAAGCCTTGAAGTTTTATAGTTCAATCAGAGTCGAATTAGCAAAAACAGGAATGAATAAAAAGGGGGACGTAGTATTAGCTACAACAGTTAGAGCAAAAATAGTTAAAAATAAAGTTGCCGCACCTTATAAGGAAGCAATGTTTGAAATCTATTTCGATTCTGGGATTTGCAAGATCACAGATTTAGTTAATGCGGCTATTGAAAAAGAAATTATTAAAAAGAGTGGTGCATGGTTTTCTTATGAAGGAAACAACATTTCTCAAGGATTAGAGAATTTGAGAGATTTATTGAAAGAGAATAAAGAATTATTTAAAAAGATTAAAAAAGAAGTATTGGAGAAAAAATAGTGGAAACATTTTCTTTAGGAATTCGTGAAGCTATTTATAAATATTCTCATGGATATTGTCAAATTCCGGGTTGTATTAATAAAGCCACAGAAATGCATCATATTTTGCCAAACACAAAAGGAAATCAAAAAAAATTTCCTCTTTTCTTGCAAAGTCCATTTAATGCGTTATTTTTATGTAAAAAATGCCACGAAAATTATTCTACGTTTCCTTGGCTAAAAATAACAGAAAAACAAGCAGAAGTTTATGAATCTTATTTGAAAGGATTAAAAAATGGGAAAATTTAGAGCTTGGATATTATGTGTTTGGTTAGCGTCAAAATGGATATTTAGAGTTACATTATGTGATAATGTTATTTATAAAGGAGAAAAATATCATTTAATTAATGGCAACATGAGCGAATCATGGACAGCACAAAAATATTTATATGGGCCAGTATATTATATTCCTAAAAAAGAAGTAAAGAAAATTTGGTCAATTAAAGGAATGATTCAAAGTTTTAAAAGCGGATATTTCTTTTATAAAACATCTTGGTTAGATATTTGGGCTAGAAATGGAATTGAACCTTGGATGCTAGGGTGTGATATTTGGGCAAATAAAGGAGATTAAAAATGGCCGATTATTATGATGAAGAAGTCTTGAGAGATTATGCTGATAAAACTGTTCAAATTGCTGAATCGTATAAAGATGCCCGAATTGCTTATGGCCAAGCATTAATTAAAATGAAGATTGAATTAATTAAAGCGTTTAAGGCAAAAGAAATTAAAGAAACATTAGCTGAAGATAAAGCATATCTTTTATTAGTTGGAAATAAACCAGAATTACAAGAAAATTTTGAAAACATGATTCTTAAAGAACAAGAGTATAAGGGGTTAGAAAAAGTACTCGGTGCAAGAACACAAAACACCAGCCAAGAGCAAAGTTTTATTAAAAATCGAATACAGAGTGGGGCATAGGATTGAAGAGATCGTTGAATGTAGGGACATTTCTGCTTGATTTAGAGGTATTGTAGAAGGGGTTGACAATAGCAGAAACATTATGTTATACTTTAGGTAAATTAACCAAAAGGAGAAGGAAAATGACGAAGGGAAGAAAACCATCACAGGAATTAAAAGAAGCAAGAGAAGTTGTTTTGAGTGGTCAATTAGAAGTGGTATTAGCTGATTTACAAGCATCTGAAAATGCTAAGGTTAGAATTATAAAAGCAGTTAAGTTTGGATTGGGTATTAAAGATGTGTTGGTTGATACACCAGTAGAATAAAAGAAAGGAATAATAATGGTTATTGATGCAGAAAAAAGAGCATTAATTCATCTTTCTTATATTCTTTATTTAAAAAGAGCAAAAAGGCATCAATCAGGTAGCGCAATGGGTGATTGGAAAAGGGCTGAAAAAATCTTAAATTTTTGTAAAAAAAGACCAAATTTAATTGAAAAAATAATGACTTAAATTTTGCGGGGTGGAGAATGGGTGATCTCGCTTGGTTCATACCCAAGAGATGAAGGGTTCGAATCCTTTACCCGCTACTTTTGGAGAAAAAATGATTTGCTTTTTTAAATTATTTGTTAGAATAATTTCGCTTTCTTTATTACAAGAACTAATATGCGTTTGTGAAAAAGAAGAAATGCGAAGAAAATTTATTAAAATGGCAAAAATTTTTACATAAATTGGAGAAAAAAATGAACAAATTTAATATAGGGCAAAAGGTTTATTATTTAAAAAATAAAGAATCGGTTGAAGAAGTCATTATTAAATTAATAATTAATCATAATAATTATATTTATTATATATCAGAAGAAAATATTGATTTTTTAACTCGGCCTCTTATTTATCAAATGAAGGAACTATTTAAAATTGAAGATTTAATTAAAGTTGGTAAATTAGAATCAGATTTATCCCTAGATAAAAATGCTTTAAAAAGGCAAGCATTATTGAATAAAAAAGAAAGATTATTAAAAACTAAGGAATATTGGCAAGCACAATTAGATAGAATTAATGCTGAAATTGATGAGGAAAATAAATGACAACTGAATCTTTTAAAACAGAAATTGTAAATCTTTTAAAAAAAGAAGGAAATTTTAACACCAAATGATGTTGTTTATAATCTATTGATTGAAGGTAATTTATCAAATAAAATTGATGTCAATGTTGTTAAAGCAGGTGTTAATCATAATATTTTTATAGAAGAAAAAATTATGTCAATTCATTTTGGAAAAGAATTACTAAGAATTTTAGTAGATTATAATTTTATAGGAACACAATCTCATATTCAAAATCTTACAATTGATATGTGGAATAGTACTACGCCTAAAATAACTGTTGAAATGCTTGGAATAATTGTATAATTAAGGAGAAAAAATGAATAAAATTATTTTAGTAGGTAGATTAGTTGCAAATCCTGAATTTAAAATTAATGAATCAGGTAAACAAATTGGTAAATTAAGAATTGCTGTAGATAATGGCAAATCTACTTTATTTATTAATGTTGTTTATTTTGATAAATTAGCAGAAATTTGTCAAAAATATTTAGCAAAGGGAAGAAAAATTTTAGTCGATGGGCGATTAGATTATAGAGAAACAGAAGAAGGTAATTATTATTCAGTAATTGCTAATGAGATTGAGTTTTTAGATAGGCCAAAGGAAGAGGAGAAATAAGTTGGAGCCTTGGAAAAAAACTTATTATTATATTAAAACTCGTTGTGATAATAAAAAAGCTACCCAATATAAAAATTATGGCGGTAGAGGGATTAAATGTTTAATCACAGTTCAAGAATTAAAAATGCTATATTTTAGAGATAAAGCATTTGCAATGAAAAAGCCATCTATTGATCGTATTAACAATGATGGGAATTACTGTTTAGAAAATTGTAGATATGTTGAACAAAGTAAAAATAGTGCTGAAAGGAATAAAAGAATATATTTTTAAAATGAAACGAGAAGAGAATGCTCCCACTCCAAATAACTAATAAATTAAATAAAATTAAATCCTCTTGCTTAGTGGTTGACTTGGAAACTAGTTCATTTTATCCAGATGGACGGGAAATAAATATTAAAACAAACTTCGATGACTATGTACAAAATGCCCAAGTAAAGTGGTTCGGCGCATTTTCTTTCAAAAATAACAAATCCTACTACATAAATGCTATTACTCACCGTAATCAAATTGTTCAATTATTAAAAGAACATGATGTATTAATTCATTTTAATGGAATTGAGTTTGATTTTCCTATTTTACAAAATAATGGAATGATATCATTAGGCAAACGATATTTACAAGTTGATTTATGGGAAATTCTTGGTACAAGTGACCAAAAAAATCGAGCTGGTTATAAATTAAAAAATCGTGGCGAATTAATGAATTATGATTTTGCAAATAATTCATTGCGTCATATGGCCGAAGTGATGGGATTAGAAACACAAAAAGGAGAAATAGACTATACTCTGTTTCACAAAAACGAATGGACAGAAGAAGAAATCAATGAAATATTAGCATATTTGTCTGGTGATATTAATGTTGAGAAGGAAATGTTTCAAAAACTTTGGATATATTGGCTTCCTTTTGCAGAACTTTTAGATGAAAAATTTGTGTATGACCTAAGTTGGATGAGAAATTCCATAGCTTCTGTTACATATAAGGCGGCATGTAGGGTATTAGGCATAGAGCCAACATATAATGAAGGTAAAACAGAACCAGAAAATGTTGGGGGAAATGTCTTACTACCTAAATTAGAAGAAGCACAGGGTGTATGGTGTTTAGATTATGCTTCCCTTTATCCTCATGCCTTCAGTATGTGTAATCTTCATGCAGAGGTTAAAAAGGAAGATATTGATAAATATGAAAAAGTTTGGCATGGTAATGAAATTTTTCAAGTTAATGGGTATTATGATATTTCTGAATGGCATCCTTTAGCTAAATATATAGCTGAAAAACTTGAGGAGCGAGAAAAAATTAAGGCAGAGGATGAAACACATCCAATGGTATACACTTTAAAAATCCTACTTAATTCTTTTTATGGGGCTAGTAGATCACCAAAATTTGAAAAAATTCACACACCTAATTGTGGTGCAGACTGTTGTAGAATTAGCCAACAAATTCAAAAATTTACAATGGATATGTTTGATCAATTTGGGTTTGAAACCATATATGGGGATACAGATTCCGTATTTATATTAGCAAGAGAGCAAAAAAATAATACTAAAGAATATGTTCAGGAATGTATTAACCAAATTATTGATATTATAAAAGAGCATGCTCCTTTTCCAATTGACACTTTTAAAATTAAAATTGAAAAATATATTGATTATATTATGTGGCCGTTTGATTATAAAGAAATTGTGGATAAAAAAATACGGGATTTATTAAATGAGGGTATTAGTGAGGGGTATGAAGAACGAATTGAAAATAAAAAGAAAGTTATTTTTGATAAAAATACTAATAAAGTAGTTAAAATAGGAAGGTCATGGGTAAAAGAAAGAACTGGAAAGAAAAAAAGTTATGCTTATATTTATGAAGATAAAGGGGAAACAAAAATTAAATTAGTTGGTCTTCCTATTACTAAATCAAATTCAACCTTGCTTGGGCGAAAAATTTATAATGAAGATTTAAAAGATTTGATTTTACAAAAGAAAAATGCTAAATTCCCAAGGCAATTTATTAATAACATTTTAGATAATTATTTAAAAAATTTAGAAACAATTAAATTATTTGCGGTTGAATATAAAGTAAAACCAATTTCGTCATATAAGATTCTAAAAGGAAAAACAGAATCAAATGTGATTCAAGCACAAATTAGTCGTGCTTATTGTAATGGTCAGGGGGGAATAGTTAATTTAATTAAAAATAAAAAAATTGGTAAAGCGGGTCTTGGAGAAAAATATTGCACTATTGATGAAGCATTAAGTACAAAATTATCAATAGAAGATATTGATTTAGAACGAATTATGAATGAACTGTCCCCATTTATTGAACATCTTGACAAATAAATCATCTATATGTTATACTTTAGGTAAGAATGGAGGAAAAATGACTAATACTGAAATTATTTTAAAAGTTATCACGAAAGCAGTTGCAAATGGTTGGAACGACGAACAACGTATTACTTATCAATTTGATAAATTTCTTAAAAATATGGATAGGTGGTTATATAATATTATTTTTTCTCACGAATTTGCAAAATCATTTTGGGGTAATGGATATATTAAAATTTCAGATGGCTCTGTTTGGTGTGATGGTCAGAAAATCGCAAAAAATTTAGAAGAATTACAGGAATCTGTTAATAGTGTTGATGACGAACAACTACGAGAATTAAAAATAAATGGAGTTACTATGATTAGTTCTTTTTCATATTATGAAATTAATCCTACAATTTATATAAATAATTGGCAATACCATCTTCAGCAAATGGTATTAGAAGAAAATCCATTAAAATATTTGGAGAAATTTTTATGAAAAAATTATTTTTAATGTTATTTATATTTTTTATAGTAGGATGTAAATATGATCAAAATGATTTTTTAAATGAACAAAAACAAATTTATAATAATGAGTCATGTTTTTGTCAATGCCAAATGGATAATTCATTAAATTATAGTATTTTAGGAACATATAATTATGAAATATTACAATGTTATCAACTTTGTGATTTAAAAGGAGATAAATAATACAAAAATTATAACCTATTATGGTAATATAATAATACTAATGTATCAGCAAGGTTATAATGAGGGATATTCCGATTGTAAGATTGCAATCTCTAAGATGGTTTATGAAATAATTAAACGAAGTTCTTATATAAAGGATAACTAAATGTTAATTTTTTGGCTTATTTGTTCATTTTTTACATACGGTATTGTTTTTGCCTATTTACAAAATATTTATAAAGAAATTGCTTGTATTTCTTATTGGGATAATGCAGAAGACGCTTTTTTAATATCTGTCCTTGGGCCAATTGGATTAATTATTGCAATTTATAAATCAGAATATTGTAAATACGGGTTAAAATGGATATGAAAAAATTAATTAAACGAATCAAAAAGGATGATTTAAATGATGAACAATTATTAAAAGATGTTATGATTACTTTATTAATTAAAGTTGATCAAATTTATAAATTATTAAATAAACCATCACCAAATTGTCAAACTGACCCATTTAAATTAAAAGATGGAGATATTTTGATAGGAGAGAATGAATGAAAAAATGGCTGATAAGCCTTTTGTTTATTGGGTTATTATTAATTCCAAAATATTTAACCGCAACTAATATAACCGAAGAAGAATTAAATGAATTTACAGTGCGAATTTTTATAATTTCAAAAGAAAATGACATAATAGGTGGCTGTACTGGCGTGATAGTTGAAAATTATAGAAATTCTGCAATTGTTTTAACTGCTAAGCATTGTATTTGTGATGATACTTATGCTATAATTAATAATCAAGTAATGATTAAAAAAGTAGACGATTCTTTTACAGATTTACAATTATTATATTTTAATCAACAGGTTTTAAATAAAAGACCTGTCGAAATTAGTAATTATGTACCTAGATATAATGAAAAAATTTATACCTTGGGAATGCCATCAAATAAAAAACGGTTTTACATGGGTAAATTTTTACATAAAAGAAATAATAGTGAAGATATTTATAAATTATTATCTATTTCGGGGTGTAGTGGAAGTGGAATTTTTACTGCAAATAAACAATTGGTTGGCATTATTAGCCAAGATTATTATTGGGAAGATAATGATGGAAAAATTAAGCATTATACTATTGCTGTATCATTAAAAAATATTAAAAGATTTTTAAAAATGAATCGTTGTTTAAAATAGGAAAAAATGATTAAATTATTTTTATCAATTTTATTTGCTTGGATATTAGGTAAAGAACGCAAACATCATAATAAATCCGGTGGTAGTAGATCATTGGCTATTTTATGTATGTCTGCTTGTTTAACAGCGATGCTTTCTTTAAAAATGAGCGAAGTCTATTCTTTTGATTTAATGAGATTGATGCAAGGAACAATTCAAGGGATGGGTATATTAGGGATGGCATTAATTTTTAAAAATAAAGGAGAGATTGAAGGATTAACTAGTGCTTCAAGTATGTTTTTTATAATTATTTTAGGATTTATAATTGGATTAGGGCTATATTATTATGCTGTATTAAGTTTTATATTAGTATATTTAATTTTAGAAAGTAAATACTGGTTAAAATAAAGGAGCCTTATGCGACCAAAAATTTTATTGTTAGATATTGAAACTTTTCCAAACCAAGGTTATATTTGGAATATTTGGAACGAAGTTAAAAGTATGGAATTTGTTGAACGGCATTGGTATATAATGTGTTGGTGCGCTAAATGGTTAGGCGAAAAAGAGATCATGTCATCAGCTTTACCAGATTTTAAAAAGGAATACTCACAAAATCCAGAAAATGATAAAAAAATTTTAGAAAAAATGTGGACGTTATTAGATCAGACCGATATTATTATTGCACATAATGGGCGAAAATTTGATATTAAAAAATTGAACACTCGATTTCTATATCATGGCATGACACCCCCATCTCCTTATAGAATTATAGATACGCTTGAAGTAGCGAGAAGTACTTTTTCATTTACATCTAATAGGTTAGATGATTTGGGAGAATTTTTGGGGGTAGGAAGAAAGGTCAAGCATGGTGGTTTTAAAGAATTGTGGCGAACCTGTCATATGGGTGCTACTTTATTTTGGAGTAAAATGGTTCGATACTGTAAAGGAGATGTTCGATTGCTCGAAAAAGTTTACAAAAAATTATTGCCTTATATTAATACACATCCAAATTTAGGCACTTATATTGATGATGATCAGCCACGATGCAAAAACTGTGGTTCAAAGGATTTACTTAAACAAGGGTTTCAATACACTAATTTTGGAAAGTATCAACAGTATTCTTGTAAAAAATGTGGAAGTTGGATGAAAGGTAGACAAAATCTATTAATTAATAAAGTGAAAGTAAATTAATGAAATTCAAAATTGAATACATTGTTAAGCATGAATTAAGAGAGAAATTTATTATAGCAAAAGATTTAGTAGAAGCAGAAGAAAGAGCCAATAAAACAATTAAAAATTGGATCAACATTTATGAAGCAGATTTTAAAATGGGAGATGATGTAAAAAGGAGAAGAACCAATGATTGATGTACGAGTAGAATCAAGCAGAAATAAAGAAGAGCAGGATAAATTATTTGATAAAGCAGTTCGCCAATTTAAAAAATTATGTAATTCTGATGGTTTTTTAAAAGAAATCCAAGATAGACGGTATTATAGTAAACCATCGGAAAAACGCCGAATGAAACAACGCCTTAATAAGGAATAAATTATGCCTATTTATAATTATCAATGTTCAAACTGTGAATTTCACATTAATTATTATTTAGCAATTAATGAACGAAATAGAGAATTTGAGTGTCCTATTTGTGGGCAAAAGTTGATTAAATTAATTGGCGAAGGAAAGGCGTTTAATTTTAAAGGCGATGGTTTTTATAAAAAAGGTTGGCAATAATGAAATCTATATCAGTTGATGCATGTTTGGAAGACTTGATTGTTTATTTGCGGAAAAATAAAGATTTGATCTGTGAATTGAATATTTCATTTTTAGATGAAGAAGGCAAAAATTATTCGCCAAAAGTTTTACAATTTTGTTCTGATGGCACAACTATAACGGATGAACCCGTTGCCCAAGAGATAACTATTACATTAAATTATGATAATAATGTTATTTGTAATGATAAATACAAACCAGCAACTTTAGCTAGTATTGAACGTGGTATTAAAGATGCGGCAGAAGGAAAAGTTCACAATTTTGACCCCGATAAAAATCTTTAAAAAGGTAAAAGATAGTAATGAAATTATTAAAAGCACAATTAAAAAATATTCAATTACATGAATTTTTTGAAATTGAATTCCAACCCGGATTAAATGTGATTTCTGGATTATCTGGTACGGGAAAAACAGGATTGTATCGTGGCATTTGTTGGTGTCTTGGTTTTTCAGATATTTCTTTTGATGACATTCGTACAGAAGGCAAGACAGAATGTTCTGTTAAATTGTGGTTAGATAATGGATTTCAAGTAGAACGATACCGCAATACTGCCAATGTCAATAGATACATTCTTTCTAAAGAAGGTTGTGAAGATAAAATCTTTGATAGTGTTGGCAAAACTTTACCAGAAGATATTCAGCAAGTTATAGGTATGAGTGAAATTGAGGTAGAAGATACAAAAATTAATTTAAACTTTGCTTCTCAAGATGATCTAAATTTTTTATTTGCCAAAGAAATTAAATCTACTTTTCGAGCCAAATTATTCAATAAATTAATTGGGCAAGAAAAAATGGATACTATTTTTAAAGAATGTAATAAAGATGCTTTACGAACTTCTAAAGAAATAAAAGAAACAGAAGCCGAAATTGAAAAAAAAGAAAATGAATTAAGTGAATGCTCTGAATTATATAAACAAGCAAAAACAAAATTAGATAGCATTTTATCTAAATGGAATAAAGTGCAGGAAGATATTAAACTTTATGAAACAATAAAGGAATTGGCTGATAAAATTCAAACAAATAAAGAGGCTCAAGAATTTGTTGCTTTTAAAATCTCCCAAATAAAAACGGTTGCTGATTCCAAAATAACTGATTTAAAAAAGACAGCAAATGAATTATCCATTTTGAATACTTTGGCCAATTCTTTAAATGAAATCAATCATAAACTAGAAGAAGTCGCTTATCAAAAAAGTAAAATAAAATGTGTCAATGTTGACTTTAAAGCATTAAAAGAAAAAGCCGAAAAATTAAATGATATATCAGAATTAATCAATAAAGCAATTACTTTACATAATCAACAAGAGGAAATTACTCAAAAAATAAAACAGATTAAAATTGTTGATGTAAATTTTGAAGAGTTAAAAAAGAAAGCCACCACATTAAAACAATTAAATGAAGTGGTTAATAAATTAAATGAGAATGAAATAAAACAAGAACAGAACCAGCAAGAAGCACAAAAGATTGATAAATTGATTAATGATACAATAAAAGAATTAAATGAACTGTGGAAACAATGCCCCCTTTGCCCATTGTGCAAACAGGAGATTAAGAAATCATGAAACTTAAATGTAAATGTGGAAGGGTTGCTACATGGCTTTATATGCCGAATGAGTCGCATTATTGTTGTGATGATTGTGTTCCCAGAGGATGTACTTGCTGGATAGAGTCAATTGAATGTGAAGATGGTAGTTTATATTATCCACAAGGAATAGAAGGAAAAGATTGGAAGTGGATTGAAGAAAATCAATTATGGGAAAAATTAGATGGCGAAGGAAAACAAATGCCATGTTGTGAATGGTGGTATGATGAAGAAGGATGGGATAATGAGGCGTAAATGTCAATGTGGCAAGTGGATTGATGAATATTATGATCCAGCACAACAAGATTGGATTTATTGTGTTCCTGATGATTGTGTATGTATGCAAAATCGCATAGAAATGGAAATTTTATTTAAAAATGAAAACAACGATGAGTAAATTTTTAGAGTTTAAACAAATTCCTTATGAAGGTAAAACTAAACGATTTGAAGTTATATCGATCAAGCATGAATATTGTTTAGGTAGAATTTCTTGGTATGGAGCATGGCGGCAATACACTTTTAGTCCGGCCTCTAATACAGTTTGGAATAAAGATTGTTTAAAAGATATTCAAAATTTTTTAGAAGCACTAATGATTGAAAGAAAAATAAATCAGGATAAAAATAATGGGTAAATTTTTAATTTTTCAAGATTTTCATATTTCTGGTGTCAATTCCCGTAATCGCTTAGGTGATTACTTTGGCGATTGTGTATTAAAATTAAAAGAAATTGTTGAAATTGCTAAACAAAACAATTGTGAAGCAATTATGGACAACGGCGATTTATTGGAAACTAAAAATCCATCATATAATGTGATTGATACAATTGCCGACATTATTGAAGAAGGGGGAATTCCTCTTTATTCTTTATTAGGCAATCATGCAATGAGCTACGGACATATTGAAAATAGTGGAAGTACTGGACTAAAACATTTACAAAATAGGAGTAAATTATTTCATTATTTGGATAGATTAACAGATAATTTTAAAACATATGATATTAGAGGATTTGAGTATTATTTTGGAATTGAAGAAGAATTAAAAAAGGGAATTTATTGGCAAGAAAAGAATGATGATAAAATTTTCAAAGTTGCTGTTATTCACGCAATGATTACTCCTACAAAATTTTTTGAAAAAACATTCTATGTAATGCCAGAACAAATTAAAACAAATGCCAATTTAGTGGTTTGTGGGCATTATCATACACCATTTTATAAAAAGGTAGGTAATACGGAATTTGTGAACATTGGTTGTATTGGTAGATTAAACATAAATGAGGCAAAAATAGAACCGTCTGTGTTATTATTAGACACTGATAAAAGAAATTGGAAAATTATCAAACTTAAATCAGCTAAACCAGCCAATCAAATTTTTGATTTAGATCATTATGATGAATTAAAAAAAGAAGAAAAAAGTATTGAAGATTTTATTAATTCATTAAAATCAGTTAATTTTCAAGGAATGGAATTAGGCGAACAAATTGTAAAGGGTGGTAAAGAAAATAATGTTAAACAAACCACGGTGGATTATTTATTGGAGAAATTAAATGAAAAATAATGCAAAGAAATGTTTGGGATGCCATAATCCAATTGAAGAAGATTATTTCTTTTGTTCATTAACCTGTATGATTCTTTGTGGGTTTATGTCATGCAGAACAGATCAGCCAAAAAGAAATGTAAAAGAATTAGAAAATCAATCTGTTATTGATGGGTTTCTTAACAATCCACCAGTAAGAGGAAATTATCCAGATAAAGATAAATTCTAAGGAGAAAATAAATGGAAATTATTGAGCGAATCCAATCATTAGAAACAAAAAATAATAATGCTAAACTAGAAAAAGCTAAATTAGAAGAAAGAGATAAAGGATTAAAAGAGGAAAAAGAAAAATTTCTTACATCTTTAAAAGATTTAAGCATTAAAGAAGATGAATTAATTTCAACCAGAGATAAATTAGAAACTGAATTAAATGATCAGCTTGATAAAATTGAGGAGGAATTAAAATGATAAAAACAAACAATAAAAAATCGTTGGGAAAGTTCATTATCGCACCAGTGGCATTGCGAAGATTGGCTAATGTAATTCAAAAAAATTATAAAACAAATAGGAATTGCCAAATTAAGATATATAGTTGCCCTTATAATACTTCTAAAACATTAGGTTTTCTTATTGAAAAGGAATTAAAATAATGGATTTTATTGATAAAGAAGTAAAAAGTTATATTGGCGAAAATTTTTGTCCGAAATGTAAAAAATCGTATGTCTATTTTGGCGATGTACCCGAGGGTGGATTTCTTAAAGGACAAGAACCATATTGTGTTTGTAATCAACCAAAAAATTGTTATCCCGGAGATTTCACGCCAACAGATTACCAAATAGGCAAGAATCACACTATACCCTCTTCAAATCCCTTTCAACAAATTGGGTGGGAATGCCCTGTTTGTGGAAGAGGAGTTAATCCAAATTTATCAAGCTGTCCATGCCAAACTGAACCAAATGGAATGTCAGCATGAATTTTAATTATTTACAATCTGAAATAAAAAATTTAGAAAAAAATGTTTCTTCTTTAAATGGAAAAACAGAACTTCTTGAATCACAGTATATTGATTTACAAGAAAAACACTCCCTTTTAAAAGAAAAGCAAATAACTATTGCTCAAGCAATTGAATTACTCAACATTATTCAATCAGCTAATAAAGAAATTATTAAATCTGTTTTTGAAAACATTGTTACTAAAGCACTTAATTTTATTAATCAATCAAATGAGTATAAATTTGAATTAGAATTTGACACACGGGGTAATCTTTCGACCTTGAGATTCTTACTAAAAACCCCCAAAATGAAAGAATCCCATGACATATTAGATTGTAATTGTGGCGGAGATAAAGACGTTACATCTGTAGCTTTAAGGCATGTTCTTTTAGAAGTGAGTAAAACACCCGGATTTTTATTTTTAGATGAAATTGATAAAAGATTAGATTCGCCAGAAACTGAACAAAAAATGCTTGAATTTATTCAAGAATTGCAAAAAGAAACTACTAGACAAGTGTTTTTAATTACTCATTCTCAAAGAGTGGTTGATTCAGTGCCTAATCCAATCATATTTAAATCACAACCTATTGCAACAGAAACAATTATAGAAAAAACGGACAATAAACCCAAAAAGAGGGGTGGGGGAAAGAGTAAGGCAAAGAAAGATCGTTGAATGTAGAGGCATTTAGAAAGGGTTTTGAGGGTATTATAAGCTACTTGACAAAGCAGAATTAGATGTGGTATACTTTAAATACTTAACTAAAGGAGAAGAAAAATGGGTATTTTTCAAGAAACAGGTAATTACATTTATCCAACAAATAAAGCAAAGACGCCAGTTGTGGTAACTATTACAGGTGAATTGACTAGAGTTCAATCAAATAATCCACAGATGAATTATAAAGGCAAAAATAATGAAGATAAGGGCTATTATGATATAATACCTGTGGTTGATGAGGAAGGAAACGAAAAGGTATTAAAAATCAGTACATGGGCTGTATATTATCTTTTGCGTGATTTAAATCCTGAAATTGGTGATACGATTGAAATTACCAGACCTCAAAATGGTAAATACGTTATTGTTAAAAAATAAAGGAGAAAATTAATGAATTATGTAACACCAAAATACGCTCAAAATAGCGTTGTTTATTTAGTTATTCAAAATAACATTTATAAATGTATTGTATTAGAAATTATTATCAAATACCTCATTGATAAAACAGAAATTATTTATTCTTTACGCCCCTATGGATTACGACCAACTGATGCCGTACAAGCAAATGAAACAGAACTTTATGCAACACTTAATACAGCTAAACAAATTGCTCATAATCAATTGAACAATAATCTAAGTAAAGAAAAACTTCAAAAAGCATATCGAGAAAATTTAAAAAAGATCACTGAAAAGTATGAACCATTGATTAAAAATTATAAAAAAGAAATGAAGAAATTACATGATTTTATTGATAATGTAAACGATGCAACTTATGATGAAAAAGAAGAAAATTATCAAAAATCATTAACTGAAAAGGATGTTGAAAATGTCAACGAATCTCCAAAAGTTTAATGTTAATGATGATGTCTATATTGTGCAAGATTATAAAATTAGCAAAGCGAAGGTGTTGGCTGTTTTACAAGTGATTGAAGAAAAGAATGCTTACATTGAATACCGCTTAATGTGCAGAGATAATAAAGTAAGATTAATTAATCAAGCATATTTAGTAAATACATTAGATCAAGCAAAAAAAGCGGCAACTACAAACATGGAACGAATTTATGTTCAAGTGATTGAATCAATTAAAAATTTAACAGAAGAACAATTAACTGATGGTAAATGATTGTATCATAATTGGTGGCGGTTCATCTATTCGCCCAAATAGAATTATTCCAATAGAAGAATTAGATGTTTGGAAAAAAATAAAACATTCTTTCACTATTGGAACCAATTTTACATATAAATGGTTTATACCGACTGTTCAAATGTTTGGCGATCATCAGTTTTATTATGCTTTACAAAATGAATTATCACAATTGCCTTTAGTAATTGGAAATAAAGATCGGAAGTTTTATAAAGCAGGAAATAAACGAGTTAGCCCAAATACGCATTTAATTATTGGTAGCAGAATTTATAATGGAATTGATTCAATACGTAAGGGTCTTTATTGTTATCAATTAATTGGAATGGCGGCTATTTCATTTGCTATTGGATTACAATGTAAAAACATTTATTTATTAGGGTATGATTGTTGTGCTATTAATGGTCATACCCATTTTTATTCAATGGAAGAAGGCAGTTATACTTATAATAATATTAAAAGAACAGGGATTGGACAGTTTTTTAATGAGCGATTAAAAAAGATTGTTTATAGATCACAACCTTATGATGATATAGATAGATTAAATAATTATTGGTTTGCGCCATTTAAACAAGCATTAAATGAAGGAATTAACATTTTTAATGTATCTGAACAAAGTGTTTTAAATGTGTTTCCAAAAATAAATTATGATGAATTTTATAAAAAAATTGCATTGATTAATCATCAACAAAATGAAATTCGGCAATTTATTAAAGAAAGATTATAATGAAATCAACAATTACATTTGCCGTATCTATTATAACAGCACTACTTGGATCAATAATTTATATTATTAATTTAATCAATAAGAGTTTAAAAAAATGAAGTCTTTAAAAATTTGGGGAATAGTAAATACTTTATTTGAATCTGATCATTGTAAAATTGACCACTTATATATTCGTAAAGATACTGCATGTAGTTTGCATTATCATAATAAAAAGTTTAATAGATTCATTTTACTAAAAGGAAATGTTCATATTATTACTGATTTAGGCGATTATCAATTAAAATTAGATGAGCCATTTGATATTGAACCAGCAATTATTCATCAATTTAGAGCATTTCAAAATAGTTTTGTATTAGAAATAGCATATACTATAAAAGAACCTTTAGAAGAAAATGATATTATTCGGATTAAACAAGGTGGCGAATTTATTGATGGTAAATTCTTTACATTGGATGAATTAAAAAACCAAAAGTTAAAAAACTATAATGATTATGAATAAACAGATAAAGGTAATGACTATTGGCGTGTATGATCTATTACATAGAGGTCATATTATATATTTAAATTTGGCAAAATCATTGGGCGATAAATTAATAGTTGGTATAATGAGTGATCAATTTACTAAAAAACAAAAAAAACATGCGCCTATTCAGAACCAAAAAGATAGACGTTTTGCAGTACAAAATCTAAAATGTGTTGATGAAACATTTATTTATACAAAGTCAGATTATTTAAAATATTTTAAAAACTTTAATGCAGACATTTTTTATTTAACATATGAATGTAAGAATGATCCTCGATTTAATCCATTGCTTAATTATATTGAAAAAACCAATAAAAAAATGGTATATGTAAAAATTTCAAAAAGTTTTAAACAAAAATATTCAAGTTCTTTAATTAAAAAACGAATTCAAGGAATAAAATGAAATTAATAAAAATAAGCGAGTTAAAACCAATTGAAGGGCATAGTAAGAAACGTGTTAATTGGCTTAAAAATAAGATTATTAAAGAACAAATTTGGACAAAACCGATTTGTATTGAACAAAAATATAATATTGTTTTAGATGGTATGCATCGGTTCGAAGTTGCTAAATTATTAAAAATGAAATATATTCCTTGTGAATTGTTTGATTATAACGATGTTAAAGTTTGGAGTTTAAGGTCAAATCATATTATTACTGCAAGTATTGTGATTGAAAAAATTAAACAAGGATATATTTATCCTTTTAAAACTGTTAAGCATGATTTTTTATCAATCATTAAGTTATGTAATATACCATTAAAAGAGTTATTATAATGAATTTTAGAGCTGTTACTTTAGGATTCACGCCTTCAACATCTAAACAAAATGATTTAGATAATATTTATTCTTTTTTTACTAAATTCCATTCTATTTTCCCCAATTATTATATTCATACCAAAAGACTAACTGTGCCAACAATTCGCCTTGAGCATATTCTTTCGTCACAAATCAATGATTGTTATTCTCAAATTTTTGAACTTTGTAACCGAAGTAATATCCGATGGTTTTGTTTACCATTTATACCAACTAAAAGCACAAGTAATAACGATTATAATCAATTATTGCATATATGTTTAAAAGAAAAAGTATTTATTAATTTGTTGGCAACACATAATAATAATAGTATTTTATGTGATAAGATTCCTTTAATGAGCGAGTTTATAAAAAATGCTAGTAAAATATCAAGTAATGGTTATCAAAATTTTAAAATAGGTGTGTCTTGTAATTGTTCTTCAAATTTCCCATTTTTTCCTTTTTCATATCATGGACATACTCAAAATGGGTTTTCATTGGCATTAGAATTGATCCCATTATTTATTAATACAATAAAACAATATCCAAATAGTAGTTTATTAAAAATTAAAGAAATATTGATTAAAAATCTATCATCAGAATTATTGACAATAAATACTTTAGCTAAACAAATTGAACAAGATACTGGATTCTCTTATTTTGGCGTTGATGCGGCAATAGCACCATTTCCAAATAAAGAGCACAGTATTATGAATATATTTTCCTTATTAGACACTAAAGCATTTGGTGATTATAGCACATTGTTTTTAACATCATTCTTAACGGATATTATAAAAACGTCGATTAAACAGACGAAAATACAAAGCATTGGATTTAATGGTGTAATGTTTTCAATATTAGAAGATAATGGCTTGGCAGAAAGTGATTCTAATTTATTTTCAATTGATTCATTAATGCTTTATTCTTCAGTGTGTGGATGTGGTATAGATATGGTTCCTGTTCCTGAAAATATTTCTATAAATGAAATTGGGAAAATAATTTTAGATGTATCTGCTTTATCAATTGTATTAAAAAAACCGTTGGGCGTTAGATTATTACCAATACCAAATAAACAAGCACATGAAGTAACTAATATAAACCACGATTTTATTTGTAATAGTTATATTAAAAATATTAAAAATGGGTGTAATAATAAACGGATTTTTCAAAATGTCTATAAATACTTTTGAAGTAAAAAAATTTTGGTTACAGAGATCAAAAGAACAACTACCAATGGATTCATTGAGCTGTTTAGAAAATAATCCATTTTTGGTTAAAATAAAATTGTTTTTAGAATCACAAAAAATTCGTAAATACATACAAGATTTAAAAGGAATACATTGTTTAGATTTAGGTTCTGGTACTGGATATTGGAGCCGGGTTTTAAGTCAGTATTTTCAACATATTGATTCGGTTGAGTATATTAAAAATTTTATTAATTTATCACAAAACGAAGATAAGAAACAAAAAATTAACAATATAAAATATTATAATCAAAGTGTGAATAATTTTAGGTCAGTTAAAAAATACGATATGATTTTTATATCAGGATTATTTATTTATTTGACGGATTATCAGATTGTTAATTTATTTATTCAAATAATAAAATATTCGAAAAAAGGAACATATATTATTTTGCGAGATGGAACAAGCATATTGCCTCATCAATATGAATTCAACTCTAAATATTCACATTTATTAAACAGTAAATATAGTGCTATATATCGAACACGCCAAGAATATTTACATATTTTTGAGCAATATGGATTTAAATTAATAAAAGATGAAGATATGTTTACTAATAATATATTATTAAATAAATTCCGTGAAAAAAAATTAAGAATCTATCTATTCCAAAGGACAAAATAATGAGTCTATTACCAATTGATTTTAAAAAATATCAAAATGAATACGCAATTGAATGCAAAGCAATTCAGGAATATTTTCGGATAAATTTTAATGTTCCAGTCTTTTTAGTTTATGGAACATTATTAGGATGCGTTCAAAGTCAATCCTTTATTTCTTTTGATGATGATATTGATTTATCTTATATGAGTAATAAACATACTGCTCAAGAAGTTGTTCAAGAAATGAAAATGTTTTATGAAAAATTAAATGCAGATGGCTTATTGGCCCATATTAAAAATCATACTGGTCAAGCATGGGTTTATAGTCCAAGTAAAAATATAATGGTTGATATGTGGACATCATGGACAGATGCGAATAATAAATTTTATTGTGTTAATTGGGTAGATGGCTGTTTTCACAAAGATAGTGTTGTACCGTTTGCAATTGGTAAATTAGCAAATGAAAAATTTTTTATTCCAAAACAACATGCCCAACTTTTACAATATTGGTATGGAGATTGGAAAACGCCTCAACCACGAAAAAAGCACATGAGAATGTCGTATTATTTACCAAAGGAAAAATAATGAAACCAACACCGCAATCCCTATGGGGAATTAATTCGGATATTTCTTGGCAATGGCATTTAAATTTTATCGGACAATACCAACAACATAATTATTATTTATATTATGTGATCGATAGAATTATGAGCCAAAATAATCAGATTACTAAAATTATTGAATTAGGCACAGGATATGGTGCATTAACAATAGTACTTGGATTATGGGGTATTAAAAGAAATATTCCAGTATATACAGTTGATATTAGACCCAACAAAATTGACCCAATTAAATCTGTTTTAGATTGTTTAAAAGTTACTATTTTAGAAAAAGATATTTATAGTGAGGAAACCACTAAAGATTTACAAACAATTATTGGAAATGAACCTGTTTTAATGGTTTGTGATGGTTTAGATAAAAGCATAGAACTGAATACATGGGTTCCTTTACTACCAAATAATAGCATTGTTTGCGGACATGATTATAGAACAGAATGTATTCCTGAAAAAATTAAAGACATTACTGATAAACATTGTATTCCATTTGAAGAAGAGAATTGGGAAAAATTAAATGTCCAATTAGTTGTTTACAAAAAGGTAAAATAATGCCAGCAATCGATATTATAAAACATCTTATTAAACAATCGGGTATTGGATTAGGTAGTGGCGAACAATGCTATGATGCCATGTATACAATAGCTAGATCATTTCAAATTCAATCACTTGTTGAAATTGGTACATATAAAGCATATTCTACAATTGTATTTTGCCAAGCAATTTTAGATAATAAACAAACACCAACAATTTACACAACAGATCAATGGAATAATTATGGATTAGATATTGGTGTAGTTGAACCGGTGGCTAGAAAACATATTACTCAAATGAATTTTGATCAATACATTAATGTGATTAAAGGGGATTCTGCTAAGACAATTCCTGAATTATTTAAATCAATTGGTAAAGTAGATATGTGTTTTATTGATGGAGATCATACATTAAACGGGGTTCAAACAGATTTTAATAATTGTAAGGATTATACTGATATTATTTTATTTCACGATGCATTATGTGGAAAGGATGTTAAAGAATTTCTTACAACAATTAAAGGGTGGACAATTATTACTTTTCCTACAAAATATATTGAGGGGGATAACCGGGATTTAGGAATTGCATTGGCGGTGAAAAATATATGAAAATCTTAATAAAAACATTCTATGGCACATATGAATATTTTCAAAATAATCGATTCGAATCACATTGTAGTACCTATTATACTTTATTGTTTAGAGAAATTTTTCGTAGATTAGGACATACATGTGATTTATTTGGAAAAGTTGCTATACCTAATGAAATAGTAAATGATTATAGTGGTTATGATATGATTTTATTTTGGGGATTAGAATCATTTCTTTTTGATCTTGAATTTTCTAAAGGCGTGTTGCAACATTTTAAAGGCAAAAAATGTTTATACATTACTGCACAAATCACACATTCATTGATTCATTTATTTGATTATATTTTTCCATGTGAAGTACCACAATATCAATTATTTTATGAAAAACAATACCCAACGGCAAAAACACGATTAGTTAATTTTGCATCACCCCTTTATGATTTTGTAGATTCGGACACAATTAATCCATATAATGATACCTTATTTAAAACAATTTATACAGGAATTATTACTGGACGATCTAAACAAATATTAAATGAATTAGCTGAAAGAGAAATCAATTTATATATTGGCGGCATTTATGCGCCTCCTGATGGTAGTTCATGCCGGCATGTATCGCTAACTGAAATGCAAAATGAATTTAGCCAAAAAATACATTGGCTTACTAATACAGGCAATTTTCCTTATGGTTCACATTTTAAATATTTAAAATACGCTGATGTTGGACTAAATTTTTACCCAACACCCTATTTAACTTCAATCCCAATTAATAGTAAAATAATTGATTATCTTGTGTGTGGGCTTCCTATTGTTAGTGAAAATGCTTCACCAAATAATTTTAGAATTACTGATTTAAATGCTGGTGAAATTGTTCAATGGTATAACATTGACGAAATATATAATGCAATTCAAAAAATCAAAACATCATCTATGAATCGTAATCAAATTAAACAATCGGCCAGACAAATCTTTGATCCATTATCAATTGGTCAAACTATTTTACAGGAGATAAAATAATGCCTACTTCTCATTGGTCATACATTACCAAGATTGTTAATGTTATTAAATTAAAAAATCCACAATCTATGCTAGAGATTGGATTAGGCTTTGGCAAATACGGCGTTCTAGCTAGAGAATACCTAGAAGTTTATGGTGCAAATCGATGGCAAAAAAAAGAATGGAAAGTTCAGATTGATGGCGTAGAAATTTATACACCTTATATTACTGAACAAATTAAGCATTATTATAATACTATTTATAATGATGATATTGTCAAATTATTCAAAGAAAATAAACTAGGTAATTATGATCTAATTTTAATGACTGATGTATTAGAGCATTTGAATAAAGAAGATGGAAAGTTTGTTTTTGATCAAATTTTATCTCATTCAAAAACTGCTATATTTGCTGTTCCATTAGGCGATTGGCGATATACTTTTGATGGAGATAATAAAAATGAATCGCATATTTCAGTATGGGAGTATAAGGAATTTATTCATAAATCTTTAAAAGATAGTAAAACTTATCCTGTATCAGGCAAAAAAATTGGGGTATTTATTTATGAAAATTAATGACTTAACAGTATTTATTATCACTACTGGTAAAAACATTAATTATCCAGATTGTATTAAAGCATTACAGAAGCAATCTTTCTCATTTAAAGTGGATATTATTAGAGAGTATTCGCCTTTATCAGTTGCTTTTCAAGAAATGCTAAATAGATGTACTACGAAGTATTTTATCCAAGTTGATGAAGATATGGTATTGCAACCAAATGCCATTGAAACATTATATAATAGTATTAAAAATCAATCACAGTATAGCATGATTTGTTATTCATTAAATGATGTACATTATGGTATTGATATATTAGGAATTAAAATATATGACCATGATATTTTTAAACAATTTCCTTATAATACCACGCATCCAAGTTGTGAAGTAGAACAATTAGAACGAGTAACCAATGCAGGATATAAATGGCTATCTTATTCAAATGTAGTTGGGCAACACTCACCAAAATGGACAAGTGAGGAGATTTTTAATCGTTACAATGTATTAGTCAAAAAACAAAAATTATTAGCTGGCACATGCGGATTTGGTAACATTCAGCAAACATTAGTAAATAGATTAAAAAATAAATTTAGTTCATTAGATTTTTTTGCCTTACTAGGAGCTAACTCTGCTTTAACATCACCCGCCTTTAATTCTGAAAAAAATTATAAAAAAACCAATCCTGATTATTTACATTATGAACAGTCATATTCTGATTTACTTATAGAATATAAACCATTGAATATTTTATTTCTATATGATGTTGACGGATGGGTGTTTGATTTTGAAACTAGAGCATACAAACAATTTAGCTCACACAACATTATTAGAAAAAAATTTAATACCATTACAAAAAATGATTTAAAAGATATAGATATTTTACTTATTCCCGGAAGTTGTCACTATAAGCATTTAAATGATTTAGGAATAATTAAATTTGCTAAACAACAGAATATTAAAATAGTTGTTCAATATAATTCAGAAATTGAATTAGATTTGCCAAATTATATAACCAACTGTGATTTAGCAGTAGCTAGTTCGCCAGATATTTATGCTAGATTAAATGGCGATCAAAAAAATTTACAATTCATTCCCCATTTTATTGATACTCATTATTGGGAAGATACATCAGATACTAATACATTTAAAATAGGATGGGTTGGAAACCCCGAATGTAAAGTCAAAAACTTTGATCTTTTAAAAGAATTAAATTTTCCTGTTCAAATCCAAAGTAATTATGGAAAAAAATTTTTTAAAGTAAATCGTACATTACAAGAAATGAAGGACTTTTATAAAGAGATAGGAATACTTTTAATTTTAAGTGAATCAGAAGGTACTCCAATGCCTCTCTTGGAAAGTGCGGCATCTGGTAAAGTTGTTATTTCCACCAATACAGGATTAGCTACTGAATTATTATCTCCTGAATTTATTATTGATAAACAAAAAAATATTGTTGAACAAGTTAATAGTATTTTAGAAGATTTAAAAAATAATCCTGAAAAAATAATTACTATTGGCAAAGAAAATAGAAAAAAAGTTGTTCAAAAAAACGATTGGTTTACAAATGTTTTATGGCTTGATAATGTCTATACTCAATTATTCAATAAATCTACTAAAAAAATTAAAGTTGTCCAATTAGCAAGAGTTCCTTGTGCTAATTCAGGTTATTATTTAAGTCAATTATTAAACGAATATTCTACTGAATTTGAATCTCGTTATATTCTTGGTTCAGATTATTCTGGTAAACGCCCTGATATTGTACCATTTAGAAAATTTCCAACTGATTTATCTTGGCAAACTCAAAAAGAAGAATGTATTAAAGTGATTCAAGAAGCAGATATTGTTCATATCCATCATGGATTTTGGGGAGATACAAAAGAAATTCAAGATTTACTAAAAGACAAAAAGGTTATTACAACTATTTATGATTTATCTTTAGAAAATAATACGGGATATTATAATAGAAAAAATCAAATTTCAACCTTACTTACTGTTGCAGATCAGCCAGCCCAAAAGCGAGTTTTTTCAAAATGGTCAACTACTTATGTACCATTAGTTAATTGTTTATTTAATGAAACCATTATAAAAAATAATCCAGAACCAGTAATTGTTTATGCTCCAACAAATAGATACCCTATCACTAATTCAAGCTCTAAAGGATATAATGAAGTATTAAAAATTATTAATAATTTAAAAAAACAAGGATTAAAATTTACTTTTGATTTAATTGAAGGCGTTCCACACGAAGAAGATTTGAATAGAAAAAGAAAAGCGGATATTATTATTGATGATGTAATCAACAATACTTTTCATAACACGTCGATTTACGGGGCTTGCTTTGGAGCAATTGCTATTACAGGACATTCTAGCAAAGAATACCCTTTTATTTATGCTAATTTAAATACTTTAGAAGAAACATTAAAATACTATATTACTAATCCAGAAATTCTTAAAAAAGAACAAGAAAAATTAACACAATGGAGAACAACAATTTATACTCCACAAAATCTTTTAGCATCTTATGAAAATTTATATCATAATACTTTAACACTCACAAAGAAAACAGAAATTGTTCAGCCATTAATGAATGCACAAGAAGTGTTGCTTGATTTAATAAAGATTTGCCAAAAGAATAATTGCCCCATTTGTTTATTACAGAAAACTTGTTATGAAATTGTTAATTGCCAAAAAATAATTACTAATAAATTATGGATTGGAATTAATTTAACTGATAAGATTAAACAAGTGCTACTGAATAATAAATACCAATGCTTAAATGATTTATGGATTAAAGATAAAATTTCGATTCATTTTTTGCCTTATCCAAATAAAACAAAAAAATGGCCTATTCGGGGATTAGTGACAAACGTTCCTTACCCAGTGGTAGGATATTTAAAACAAAGATGGCATTAATTATGTGTAAAATTGGATTTATTATAACTACATTTGAAAGAGATGATTTATTAAAGCATACGGTTAATGCTTTGCGCCAATTTAAATTACCTAATTGGGAAATTATTATAGTTGACCAATCCCCTTCTGAAGAAAAAATACATCTGTATTCTGATTGTAATTATACATCCATTCCTCACAATTCTGGTTTATCTTTTGCAAGAAATCAAGGTGTGAAAATAGCTAATCAAATAGAATGTTCTTATTGTGTTATTATGGCAGATAGTATTTGCCCATTATTTGATTGTATAAAAATTAATGCTTTACTTCCTTCTTTAGAAACTTATGATTATATTGGATTAAATTTAATTAATCGAAATCAAGAAAGTTATTGGATTGGCAAAATTAATTTAATACCAGAAAAAGGATTTGAATTAGAAAAAATTATTGTGCCAGAAGATGGACAAATTCATCCAGTTGAAATAATTAAAAATTTTTTTATTGCTAAAACATCAACTCTATTAACTCATCAATGGGATGAAAAATTATTATTGGCTGAACATGAAGATTATTTTTGGCGAGCGAAATTATTAAATTATAAAATAGGATTTATTAAATTAAATGTGGGCAAATACATTGGAAAAGAAATAACCAATTTAGAATACAAAAAACTTCGTAAACAAAATTGGAATCAAAGTTTAAAATTACTTAAACAAAAATACAGTATAAAAGGATGGGTAATTTATAAATGATTTTACATGGTTCAATTATGTTAAATAATGCTGGCAAATTCAATGAATTTGTTAAAGATAACGCTATTGTATTACAAAAATACTTTGGCGTTTTTTTATTTCCCGGATCAATTAATGTAATGATTAAAGATTTTCCTAATCTACATTCTTTTTTAGATACTAAATTATTACCTGATTTTATTATTCCTAAAGAAGAATTAATCAACATGCCTTCTTATTTAGGCAATGGACAAGCATGGAGATGTCAATTAATTAATGAAAAATGGGGTAAAATTGATGCATGGGTATTTAGACGAATTAATTCTAAAGTAAGAAAAAATAGTTTAGAAATTGTTTCAGATAAAGAACTTAATAAACCTTATAATTTGTCAAATAATGACGAAGTTCTCATTACTATTGACAAATAACTATACAATGTGTTATACTTTAAATAACAAAGGAGCCAAAATTGAGTGAAATCTTATTGAAACGTCTATGTCGTTTAATAGCAATGCATTATGCAATAAATGAAGATTCTTTGTGGGAAACTTATCAATCTATTGGCTCAATTGACAAATTGCTTGAAACAATCCAATCGGCTAATAGCCCCTATCATGTATAGGATAATTAAAGATCGTTGAACCTTGCCCTATTTCTACTTGATTTAGAGGCATTTTTGGAGGGTATAATGACCGAAGAACTAATTCCATTTCCTGATAAAAAATACCAAATTATTTATGCTGATCCGCCTTGGAGTTATCAAGATAAAGCATTAGCCGGAAACCGAGGCGCAATGTGTAAATACCAAACTCAAGAAAAAGAATGGATAGATAATTTGCCTGTTTCAAAAATTGCTGATACTAATTGTGTATTATTCTTATGGGTAACAATGCCAAAACTCAATGAATGTTGGGATTTAATAAACAAATGGGGATTTAATTATAAAACTGTTGCTTTTACATGGATAAAGAAAAATAAAAAAACAAATTCTTGGTTTTGGGGAATGGGAAGCTGGACAAGAGCAAATGCTGAATTATGCTTATTGGCAACTAAAGGACACCCAAAAAGAATAAACGCTGGAATTCATTCAATTATAGACACACCTATTGAACAACATAGCAAAAAACCCGATGAAGTCCGAACCAGAATTGTTAAATTAATGGGCGATTTGCCAAGAATCGAATTATTTGCTAGAGAAAAAACTGAAGGATGGGACGTTTGGGGTAATGAAGTATAAAATGGAGGGTATCTAATGGATTATATTCCTTTAATTGGTGACATTATTTTATCTGATGGAACACATTTTGGAGCCAAATGTGTTAAATTCTTTATGCAATCTCCTACTATATGGCATCAAATCTATTATTTTCTTACTAAAAAATTAGTAAATGTACCATATTATCATGTAGCTATGATAATAAATAGTGGTTATAATGTTAATAATCAAAGTATTCTTATTGAACAACAAAAAAGAGTACAGATCAATAATTGGAACCCAAATAAAAAACAAATTATTTTTAGAAAAAAGCATACGACCTTTGACACAGTTCTTAAATTACAAGAAATAGCACTGAATGATCTTGATAAAAAGTATGATGTTTTAAACATTTTTGGTAAATTATTTACTTGGCTGACAGGAATCAAATGGTTTGCAAGATATATTGAATCACCTAATAAAGAGATTTGCGTAAATAGAGTTTGTAAATGGTATTTAGATGCTTTAAATGAAAAATTTGGAGCTAAAAAGCATAGTGAAATAACTACTCAATCATTGTATTATTATTTATTGAATAATCCAAATTATGAAGTTGTTTATAAAAAAGATTAAAATTGGGGGGAAAAAATGTTTCAACGTTCGATAGCAATTCTAGAAGAATTTACTTGGCAAAAACCAGTAATAGATAAAGATTTAAATACACCGCCTGTTAGTCCCACAAAAGGGGATAGATACATTGTTGGAACAGATCCAACAGGAGATTGGAGCGGACATGCTGGTGATATAACCCTATACACTAATTCAGGATGGGTATTTATTACGAAACAAGCCGGAATGTATTTATATGTAATAGATGAAGCAAAATTGTATAAATACATATCATCTTGGTCTGAATTTGTTTCTGCTGATAATTTAGATAATTATGCTACTAAAGCATCATTAGAAACTGCTCAAACCAATATTATGTTAAATGCTTTTCGTTTAGCCACTCTCGGTTCATTAACTCTTTTAAACATGGTTGACTCAATTGTAGATGAATTTGAGGATGAAAGTGGTGTAGATACAGATAATTCTATTAATGAAGTATATAATTCATCAAATGATTATTATACGCCAGATTATGCCAGTGGTGAAGAAACGAATTTAATAACTTGTGTAAATAATACAAGCACAACGAGCCTCGGAAATAATGGCGGAAAGGAATATAGACAAGCACAAAAAATTGTACTTACTGAAGCACGTGCTTTCACAAGTGTTGAAGTACAATTTTCAAAAAAAATTGGTTCTCCTTCTGGCGATGTTACTTGTAGAATTGAAACAGATAGTAGTGGCCCATCTAATACATTAGCTAACGCAAATGCTACAAAAAATTTGAATCCAACAGATAGTGCTTGGAATAAATTTACATTCGATACATCTTTTATATTACCGGCAGGAACGTATTGGATTACTTTACGATGTAGTAATCAATCGACTAATAATTATTGGGTTATTTATTATAGTACACAAGGAACTTATGCCAGTGGAAATGCGTATATTTCAACCAATGGTGGAACAACATGGTCTGATAATTTATATGATATGACTTTTAAATTAAATGGTTATGTTCCACAAAAAGCCAATATGACCTTACTTTCAAATTCTTTTACAGCAGAAAATCAACCTGATTCAGCACGAATTATTTTATTTGAAGAGAATGTAGATTCTATTACATTAAATACTGATATAAAAGCATATGTATCAAGAGATGACGGTTCCTCTTGGGAAGAAGCTGTTTTGACCGATGAAGGATTTATAGATTCAACAAAACATATATTATCCGCTACATTAGATATATCAGAACAATCAGAAGATACTGATATGCGGTGGGAAATAAAAACTTTTAATAATAAAGATTTAAAAATACATGGAGTAGGCTTATCTTGGGCCTAATTAATTATGATTAAACGAATAAAAAATACGAAAGAACTTGCACGCCAAACAATTAGTAAAAATCTTAAATGCAAAACGCCTCTTAAAGATTCTGATTACCATAAACTCGTTATTGAAATTGCTAAATACCTAGGATTAATCAATGATTGAAATTACACAATTAATTGGATGGATAGGAAATTTTTTATTTTTAATTGGTGCATTATGTATTTGTAAGAAAAATATTTTAGGTTTTTATATACAAGCAATTGCTAATGGCTTATATATTTGGCAATCAATTATTTTAAACAATACATCATTGTGCTGGCTATCAATTATTCTTGGAATAGTAAATATTTATGGAATTTATAAATGGAAAGAAAATAAATACTCTATTAATTATGCAGAAATAAAATACGCTAATGCAGTATGCAACCTATATGATGAACCGGTTTAAATACTTAGATTAAATCATTTGGATAAAGGAAAGTAATTAATAGTTTTGCCTCAATCTGATAATTAATTGATTGAATTTGCCCTCCCCAATTATCGCCAATAGTATCTTCATAAATATAAAGCATTGCATGAAGATTGACCAAAGCATCACCCACTTCATTTTCCAATACTTCAAAATAATACCCTTGATCTAAATATCCGGGTACATAATCTGCATTATATCCTTGGTTTCTCCACAATATTTTTACATCAATAAATGGTACATATTCAATAGGAATCAACCCTAATTCAATATTCCATGCCTTATAAGCATTAAATTGAGTAATTGGCAATGTATTATCTGCAACACTTATCAATTCCCAATCAGTTAATATTTGATTATGAAAACGAAAAAGTGTATTTGTAGGATTCTTTATTTGTTTTTTTGTAGATGTATTAAAATACTTTTGAACATCTATTTCATTTAATAATCGACGAATATTATTAGAAAGAGTTGCCCCTTTTTTTCTATCCGTAATTTTATTACTAATTAAGGTTGTTGTTTTTTTAGTCATTTATTTTGACCTGTTCAATTGTATTCATTTCTTGAGGCGATTTTAAAACAATTCTACACCGCCCTTCCACAGGAACATCTTCAGATGTATAAACTGATGTATAACGGATTTCCCTATTTTCAGCATTTCTTACATATGATGTACTTACCTTACTATATGTTTCGCTAATCCATTGATAGGGGTAGGATACACTTTTTGTTGCCGGAACTGTTAAAGGAATAAACCCTGTTATCACAAATCGATAAACGCCATCGGCAATCTTAATCCATTTTTCTGTTCGCTTACCTGATACAAAATAATCTTTATTTATTGCTTGTGATGGAGCTATAGGATGTAATTTAAAAGTCAAAATAGAATATGGCAAAGCATCATCTTGATACGAACTAGCTATTGGTAAATTTACAAATTGATAAGTCGATAAAGAAATAGATAAGGTTGTGGCTCTTTTATTACTATAAAAAACCCGATATTTATTATCAAAAATAAGATTCCATGTATCTACCATCGCTGATTCTGTAGAAAAATAAATATCGTGCATGCCTTGGGGTAAGTATATTGCCCCATTTTTATATAATGTACCATAAAAAGTTATTGCTGTAACTAAAGCCAACGATGGTGAAGAATCAAAAAGAGGAATATTATTTTTTTGAATATTCTTTGTTACATCACTTGATACAATTACCCAATTCTCGCCAACTAATTCTAAATGAACTAATGAATATGTGCCTTGTCCACTAATTAAATTATTACTCAATGAATCTATAGCAATTGTTGAAAATTGCTCATAAGTGGCCATTGTTCCATCAACAATCATATTATATTGAGTACTAACAGACATTATTTGCCCACTACGAAATTGATAACTATCTGATGGAGAAGTTACATAATGGAATCTAAAATAGTTTGGTGATTGAATTTCGTATACACGTGCAATATTATTAGATACTTCACCATTATCTACCTGTTCTTGAGTCACATAAGATGTAGAAAAAAGTGGAGGATTATACCCTTTATACATTAAAAAAGAATCACCATATAATTCATAATAATTATTACCATTTAAATAATTACTATGCACAATCGCATCATGGTACATATTAATAAAAGGATTATGTTTTAAAGATACATCCACCTTTAAAAAAGGTAACATAAATTCATCACATTCAATTTCATTTGAAAAATAATACTGAATTCGAGCAGGAATATTACTTCCATAAATTGCTACAGGAGAAGCCCCAGAATCAGCATATACCAAATAAGCATTCATATCCATTATCCACCAACTCCTTCGTCCAAAACTTCTGTTTGCTTCCATCCAGAATCATATAACACTGTAAAAAATCGAAATTTATTAGATTCATATAATCTTTTTTTATTATCATTATTCTTTTTAAATAAACTAAAATTTAATAAATTAAGAGAGTGATCTATTTTTAAAAACGTATTTTTAATTGGATTTATTTTAACAGACATGAACCATATCCTCATTTAAAATTACTAAACTTAAATCACATAAACAATCATAATAAACATAAGCTGTATCTCGAAATACTTGATAAAAAAGAATTTGAATCTCGTAAATATTTTCCTCAATGTATTTCCATAAAATGTGTTGTGTTCCAGAAATCAACAAAACTCTTGGGTCAATTCCATTTCTGGCATAATACAATAATTTAACATGACAAAATGGTAATAGATATTCTGATAAACCATTTATTCTATATGTACGAATATATCTGTCTTGATCATCGGTTGATTTGATTAAATTTAATTCTTTTTCTAAAATAATCTCTGTGCCTAATTTTGTCCCCAATTCAAAATCGGGTTTTAATGAATACTGTTGGAAACTAATAACATCATTATTTCCATTTTTATAATCTACGTCAATTTGTTTAAAATATTTCATTATTCAACATCCGAAAAAGTATTTGTATCAAATTTTCTAAAATTCAATACATGCTCTTCATCATATTCATAATCTTCTTTATCTGGTTCTTTATCAACAATAGCTTCTAATTCTGAACGAGTTTTTTGATTATCACAAGATAAAGAAACTACCATATCTGATGATTTAATTGTAATCGATTTAATTGCAATAGGAAATCCATTTTCTTTTGTAAAAATTGTTGGATTAATTGTATTAACTATATTAATTCTAGTTAATAATTTTAAAGCATAGAAATAATACGCATTTAATGAAATATTTATATTTGCCGAAGTAATAGGCAATACATCACCATTTATGTTCTGCAATTTTTCATATTCTAAATTAACTAATTTTTTAAGATAAGCAGTATAGTTATATCCAGCATCTCTATGACGATATAAACCATCGCTTTCATCAATCCACTTATCCTTTGTAATTAATCGGCCACTAGCTTTTGAAAATTCTAAATAAGGTGGCTTACCCACACTATATGTTCCCATTTTTGTAATAATGTCAGGAAGTTCTCGTTGCCGACGATGTGTTAATGCCAATGATTTAAATGTTTTAGATACAATAGCAAAAGGACTTGTGCCAACATATCGACTTGTTGCCATTTCTATTCCACGAATAAAATCCCGCACTCGAATAAACCAAAAGTATGCCCAATTGGGTAATGTGCGTAATGTTTGATTATTATACTCATCTAAATCACTTGATAAAGATACTAATCGAATTACGTTTTGTTCAATCTTATCCCCCAAATCGGCAATTACGCCAGTATAAACAATAGGATTTTCTTCAGCATTAGTTATTTTAGGTTCAGACTTCCAAAATTTTTGATTGTATACACTAACGCTATTATAATAACTATTAGCACTATCATAATCATTAAAAAACATTGCTTGATTTTTTCGAAAAACCCATTCCGTTCCAGACCAATACCGGCTATTTTGATTTACAATTATTAATCGTTCATCCATTACTGGATTTTCAATTGTTTCATTACAAGAAATAATGTGAAATAAGGTTCTATACTCATTTAATCCGGGCATTCCTAAATTAATGGATTTTTTATTAGAATCTGGTTCATCGGCTAAAATAGACACCGAAACAATTTCGCCTGATCTATCATATGTTAAATCAGTCTTTGCAATAGTACCATCAATTTCTAAATTATCTTTTATATAAATCTTTACATTATTTTGATTTGAAATGATACTTGTCGCACCAGCGATTGTTTTATCAATGTCGTCATGCCTTCTCGCCAATTTAAATACTGCACTACTTGTACTATCAATAGTGTGCGTTATTGTAATATCATCAAGTTTTAAATCGCCCGGTAATAATTCGACATCATCTAAATAAACTTTAAAATCTTCTTGCCCAATTGGAATGATTTCCACGGGCGTATCTTCTAACCAAGTAAGTGTATTATCAATAAAAAATTTATTCTCATAAAGATAAGGAAATTTATTATCAATAAAAAATGCTTCTGTAAAATTTAATTGATTATCTATAAAAAATTTATTTTCTTGAAGATAAGAAAAATTATTATCAATAAAAAATGTATCTCTTTCATCAATTGTATAAATTTCTTCAGTTGACTTATCTGTAACTGCAAAAATAAACCCATTAGCAAAATAGCCATTCACTAATGTTATATTATCTGTATCGCTTAAATCAATAATTGTTTGGTCAGATAAATCATTTAGCAAAATTTTAGCCACTTTACCATTTGCGCCGCCAATGTATAAATAACCATTTTGCGAATTATAAACCACATCATTAGCATTATTTAATCCAATAATTGAAACAGCAGACCACGTTACATTATCTGGATCAGTAGTATCAACCTTAGTAATTTTTGCAGGAATAGTATCTGTTACAAAAATAAGCGGATTAACGGAAATAATTTTTGAAGCATAATTCGCTGTACCTTGAGGAATAGTCGCTTGACTTTCTTCATTCCACACAACAGATTCATCAAGATTAATACTAATGTCTTCACTTTTTTCATCATTCCAAACAATTGATTCATCCACATCAAAGATAATTTTGGTTGAAATTTTTTCATCAACAACTTCATTCCAAATAATCGATTCATCAATTGTAAAAAATTCATTTCCAAAAGATTGATTTTCTTCATTCCAAATAATAGATTCGTCTAATTGAATTGTTATATCCGATGACAATTCTTCATTCCAAATAATTGATTCATTCAAATTAAAGAATAAATCATTTGGGTTAGTTTCTTCAGAAGAAAAACTCAATAAATCGTCTGTTTCAGATAATAATTCAACAACTCGATAAGTATCGCCTCTATCAATCCCTACAGAAATTTTAACTTCATCCATTAGACCATTGACAAAATAACTAATTGCCGAATTTGCACCGATTTGCAAAGGCACATCACGTGCAATAAAACTTTTTGCCGAAGAAGCAGATAAAATTAAAGTGTTATTAGCATAGATTTTAAAATTACTACCATTTCTTGTAACAAACATACGATACCAAGTGGAAATTGATGGACTCCAACCAGCACTCATATCAGGCCCACCATTATAATCCCTAAATCGTATATTGCTTCCTTCTTTTGCTAAATATAAATAACTACTTCCACTTGTGGGTCTTCCCAAAAAGCATTGATACCCACTCACTGAATCAAAATACACTAAAAAACTAATTGTAAAATCAGATGTTGCCCAATCCCAATCTGCCGAATCAGGTAACGAAATATAATCGCCCCCGTCAAAATCTTGTGCTTTATTTATTAATCCAGCAACTTGCGTTGGAACAGCCCCCGGAGTACCTGCCCCTCCTTGCCCATCGTGATTATTGGCAGTTGAGTCCAAAAATTCCCCAACAGACCCATCCCCCGATTGATCTAAACTTAATACTGCTTTAAAATAAGAATCATATACATTAGTTGGATCAGATAAATCAGATGCGCCATCATATCCATAATAAATATAAATATCAGTATCAATTAAAGATGATACTTCAGGGACTTTAACTTTATAATGCCCAACCTCATTAATACTATCATGAACTCGTCGTTCAAATTTTAATAAGGTTATTTCATCAGAAGCAGTAAAAATAACATCATCACCACTCGCCAACGCCTTAGTAAAATCAAATGTATCAGCATCCAAAAAAACATCTAAATCAAAATTAGCTAATGCTGGATTAATAGATTCAAATGACTTAAATTCTGTAACTTGAGCATAATTTCCACCTGATGTTGACGTAATATATAAGCGATAATACCTATAAGCAGTAGTATTATTGAAAGTATATGATTTAGGCGTATCATTTAGCCATGTTTCGCCAGTAACAGTATGTAAAACTGTCCAATCACTATCATCATTACTACCTTCAAATGTAAAATTAACCAATTTAGCATTGGCATCGGCAACTCTAGGTGTAATCTCAAATTTAGTTGCTATTTTAGTTACTCCACTGCCCAAATCATATTTCAACCAAACCGGCAATGGCCCACTTGTGGAACTTGTCCACCAAGTGCCGGTATTAATATCAAAAGCATTGGAAGCTACATCGCCGCCCTGTGAAGAACTTGCAGACGCACTTCCTCCGCTAAATATCGTTGATGTATATGAAATAGGAACATCGTTTGCCGATATAGTTATCTTTTTTCGATATAAATAATTTGGATTATACCAAGACATTTATGCTCTAGTTCCATTTAATGTAACAGTAACAGTTAATGTTTTTGTAGCATCTACAGCAATACCGCCTGTTAATGCTCTATTCATCATAACAGAAGCCCCATTAAATACTCCAATTTCTTCAATGGTTTCATCAACACTAGATGTAAATGTAAATGTGTAAGCCCATTGCATTTTCCCACCAGTATGAGTATTTACAGCTTCTTGCCTATCAAATTCTGCTCCTAATGCACTATCAGATGTTTGCACAGCAGTTGAATCCGTTCCAATGGCAATATCATCAAATCCATCTACCGATACTTTTCCCGCAAGTTTTTCTAATTCCTCTAGCCCATCATCTACAATAGTATTATGAACACTTCCTTTTTCTAAAATTTGCCCAGTATAAACATCAGCTACTTCCCAATAAACATTTACATTGTTTTTAATTTCATTCATTGTTTTCTCCTTAATCGGTAATTTGTATAACAGAATATTCTGGTGTTGTTGATAAATTATATACTCTAACTAAATTAACTGGTGCAGTATATGTAGTAATCCATATTTCATTATTTGCATCGGATATAAAAGAAGAAGCATTTGTTATGGTTGATAAATCAATTATGGAACTATATGTACCATTATAAGTGTATTTAATAATTTTAGTATTAGTGCCACTCATATTTCCGGGAATTAAAAAATAAACATACCCACTAATTCGCAAAATATCCACTGGCGATTCAATTATTCCAACAGGCGTTTCAAAATCATATACTAATTGATTATCTACTACCCCTTGCCCCAATAATGTACTATGTTCTCCTGCTAAAAATACACCACTACTAACAATCATTGATGATACATCAGTTAAATCAAGCGATATTTGAACAGCTATTTGGGACGGATTTGTTGCAATAGTTTTTCGTAATAAACATCCATCTGATTCTTTTGTAACAACCCAAAGAAACATACCATCTGGTTTAATTGCCAAAGGCGTTTGATAAGTAGATTCATTTTTTCTAATAGTAATCATAATTAACTCGCTGATAAAAATTTACAAACAAAAGGGGGCATTACATTCCCACCAAGTGAAACAGATGCAGGAATAATAATTTTAATAGCACAGTACAGTGTTTTAGCAACACTCAATGCTCCTGCACCACCATTTAATAATAAATAATACCCAAAACCACTACCTGCCAAATGCGAACCGATCCACGAGTCGCCGGGCAATCCATTAGTTGTTACCACGCCTCGCCACCATGAATTAGCGGCTGTTCCTTCGCCTAATGTTACATCATCAATCGAATCACAATCTCTATTATCCCATAATTCTAACACTGGTTCAGATGCAGTACTTCCATCAAAATCAAACGCCATAACATATCTGGCGTTTTGATCACCCATTAATGGAATTTCTCTTAATTCATTTTCACTTATATCAGCTAAAAAGTATTTAGGAACAATCTGTTGAACTCCTGATAAAATTGAACCAGCAGAAATTAATTGTGTTTCTGAAGGAATTGATTCACCATCTTTCACTGTATCAGAACCCGCTGAATAAATAATGTAATCATTTCCTTGTGAAAATTCAACCCAATCTCCACCAACACCTAAAGCTAAATCATCTTCGCTACAATTTAAATGAACTGTTAAAGCCATAGTATTCTCCTTTAAGACCAACTGTTTGCACGTAAAATAACTGTCATATCTGCAAAACGAACTAAATTGCCATTTTCATTCCATGAACTATCTTCTAATCGTTTTACATTCCACGATTTTGAAGTAGATGGCGTTCGACCAATTTTTAAAATGTATGGCGTATTATAAACAATTGTTGTATCTAAAGCATCTATCTTTGCTATTAATGCCTCATAATTACTTGCTTGTAATCTAAATTTTAATTCAATGTTAAATGGAGCTTTTTGACTTCCCGGAACAATAATACTGCCATACCCACGAAAACCATCGTGCTCTGAATAACGTTTTGGATTTTTACCTATAGAACTATCTCCAAACACATTAGTAAATGTATAAATTACCGCTGTATCTGATGAATTATATAATAAATAAGTTGGCGCATAATCACTCATAATAAGTCCTTATTGTGGAGTTTGTTTACCAAATAATTGATTATTTACTTCAGTAAGAGTTTGTTGCTTCATGTTTTCAAATTCTTTATCAATAAGATCATTTATATATTTAGAATCCTTTACGTCAAAATTCATTTTTATATCACCAAATTTAACCTGCACAGAAGACGAAGGCGTGGACATAGATGGCGTTTTAGCTAAAGCCGCTAAATCAGTTTGATCTCTTTGAATTATCGCTTCTTGATTTGGTACACCAACCCCGGCTATCTTATTGATAAATAATGAATCGGCCATTGTTAATAATGCTTCCGTGTTTTTTGCTACTGCATCAATGTGCTGACGCTGTAATCTCTGTAATTCGGCTGAATTTAATGCTGAACTAGAACTTTCAATTTGTTGAAATTCACTAATAGCGGCTTGTAATTTACTACTTGCATCACTTAAATCAATTCCACGAATCGATTCTTCCTGAATTGCTATTCTTGAACCACCTCGTAATTTTGACAAATCTTTAGCAGTTTCTTTTGAAAAAAGATTAAAATCAAATCCTGTTGCGCCTTTTTTTGATAATGTTGATATTTGCTCACCTTTAAAAAATTGTTCGGCTTGTTTAGCTTCAAATAAATCAGCCCATTGATCGGCAAAAATTTCTGCCGCCTTACCACCTTGCTTAATAAATGCAGAAAAATCCATCTCACCAGACAATACATCGCCAATTTTTTTAGCAACATCTACACCTTGTTCTTGCGCTATTTTATATAATTTAATTGAATCTGACCCCAATTTTGATTGAAGTCGTTTCTCTTCATTAATTGCTTGCTCAATTTTTAATTTTCTATCTAATAATTCTATTCCTTCCTTATCAAGCCGAAATTGTTGAGATAATAAATTAGTAGCTTTTAAAATTTCTGATTCTAATGCACCTTGAAGACGTAATTTATTTAATTCAATTTCTAATGTTTTTTCCGCTACTTTTTGCCGATTGGATTCAGATATAGTACTCTTTTCTGCTTCTTCATTAGCAACATTAATTTGCTTCTGTAATTCTAATCTTTGCTTTAAAAAGTCTACTGTTTTCTCAAATTCTTTAGTAGGCATTTTTAATTCTTTTGCGCCAAAGGTTTCTAACGTTATTAATAATTTTTTTAGTTCAGAAGTATCTAACTGACCTTTCATGCCTTTAACTATATTATCACCTATATCATTGCCTATTTTATTTGCTTGTTTAATTAATTCCTTGCCGTCACGCTCTAATTGTTTGGCCTGTTCATTTAAATTTAATATTGTAAATGTTGCGAGAGCGGCGGCAGTAGCCACATTCATAGATTTAATTAATGGTATAATGTTTGTTGCTAATGTTTTAGCTAAAACAAGTAATTGTTGATGATAGGCAATTGCGCCAGCCACGCCAGCCGCAAACATAGCATGCTTTATACTATATCCTAATGCGCCAGCAGAATCTCTTAATTTTTCTTGAACATCCACTATCCGTTTTAAAGATTTAGCATAATCATCACCGCCAACTAATCCTTGCACAAATGTTTTACCAATTTCTTTGTTTAAATTATGGTATCTTTCATTTAACCGATTTATTGTTTCTTGTTGTTTTTCGAATTCGCTAGTTAATTCCTTCATATTACTCGTAACAGCAATGTTCGCTTTTAGCGTTTTTTCCAAAGCGGTCAATGCCGCAAAGGTTTCCGTAGATTTAACGGTAAAAATATCCCCTAAAGTTTCCATTAACTCAATTGGAAGATTATCGGGAGATTTTATTTTTTTCAATGCACCAACCATTTGTAAAATAAATTCAATTGTGGATTGCTTTCTTGGATCAAATTTTAAATTTAAAGCATTTGTGATTTTATCAACCTGCGTCAAAGATTTTAACAAGGATGTGCGAATTAATTGTCCTGCTCTATTTGCTAAACCACCAGTTGATAAAGTGGCCAATAATTTAATTGTATCATCAATTGATAAATTGGCAATCTTAGCAGTTCCGGCAAATTTTTCCAAGTTGCCAGAAAATTCATCTATTTCAAAAGCATTTGTCTTCCATAATTTATCTGTAAGAGCCAAAGCATTATTAATAGCATTTTGTTTTTCTTCTGTTGAATCCATGTCTTCTGTCATTACACGAAGAGAGCGAGCAAAGGCATTAGCTGTATCTTCTGCTTCGCCAAATAATGTAACAGATAATTTGGTGGCCGCAATGCCGCCAGCCAAAGACGATTCCATGTCAAATCCAACTGTTGCAAATTTCTGAACTGCTTCAGTAACCTTATCAACACCAACACCGCTTCTAATTGAAAAATCTTCTATTTCCTTAGACACTTTACTAAAATCCGCTGTTAATGAAGATGATGTAGCAGATAAGTTTCTCTTTAATTTCTGAAATGCTTTGTCTTGTTCAATAATAGTTTTAATACCATCACGAATAACCATATTAACGCCCATAATAGATTGGCGTAAGGCAAACCAAATAGGAATTGTCAATAATGCTCTTTTAGCTAATCGAGCAATGTTATCGCCAAATGATACAGTGTTTTTATCGGCATTAGCAGTAGAGTTTTGATAATTATTAAATTTATCAGTAACATCTGTAACGCTTCTTGAAACTTCTTGAACCCCATTTGGCAATTTGTTTATGGTTTCTGTAAATTGAAGAATTTGGCCTTTTGATGTTCCCATTAAATAACCAAATTGCCTAGTGTTATCAGTTACCTTGTTTAAATTCTGGCCAATAACAACTGACGCACTACCAGTATCTTGCAATTGCTTAGCAAATTTACGGTTTACATCAGTTAAATTATTGAAATCGGTTGATAGCCCACTTGCCCTACCCTGTAATTGGGCTTGCTGTTTATATAAATCACTGTATTTAGATGTAACATTTGTAATACTGGTTGTAAGACCTTTATTTTCATCCTTTACTGATTTCATAACTTCATTTATTTTTAAAAAATGACCCGTCGTTGTTTCAACAACTGTTTGAACATCTTGTAGTGCTTTTTGTCCTTGAGCCGCACCTTTCTCGTCTATTAATGCTACTGTAGACATTTTTCTAATGTCACGCTCGATAATTTTAGCAACACTTCCATACTGTTGTCCAACATTTTTGGCAACAATTGAATTTAATGTTTGAAAATTATGAAGTTGCACCTCAACATCTGTCATGTCGGCTGTAAAAACTGCAACTTTTGATAAATAAGAATTTTCCATTTTTATTTTTCCGGTCGTAAATCAACTTTACAAACGCTAGTTTTTCCACCGCCCTTTAATTGCGGGTGTTTTCGTTTTACATTTTCTACAGCTTCTTCTAATCGTCTATTCTTCCAAAAAAAGTCATGTTTATTTTTACGATGCAATAAATAAGCATCACACCTTACATCATCTTCAATTACTTTTGCAGTCAAGTATTCATCTTCGTGTGTCTGTAATTCTTGATACAAAATGTTATACGTCACAACCCAATACAAAAAAGATGTTTGCGGCGTACTAAAATTAGATACATTCTCAAACATTTGTACATTAGATAATTCTTTTGAATTATTATACAAATTTTGAAAATAAATTGACTTAGCTAATTTACGAATTTTTTCTTCCATGATTATACATTCATGTAAAGTTCAGTAAATCGCATCATTGCTAATCCCGGCAATACTGTATCATCTTTTTCATAATCAATAATTGACGGCCACACTCTGCAATAATTACCAACTGTTATTTCATCCTTTATTTCTTCAAAATACCGTTCGGTGCAAATAGATACTAAATAACGATAATAAGCATCTCTGGCCTGAACATCAATTGATAATGCTAAATGATCTGACATTAAAAAAATAAGTTTTTGTCGTTCAGTTTTAATTTTTTGAATCTTATCTTTAATTGAATCAATTCGTGTATCATCATCCCGGCATTTAGATAATTCTAATGATGTTTTTATATATTTATCTTTTAAGACATCTAATTCTTTCTCCATTGCCTCAATGTCAATTCCTTGTGCCTCTTTAAGCAATTCTTTTAATTTAGATGATACTAAATAAATAGGATTGCCATTTTCATCTTTTTCTCTCAACAAGGTATAAAAAGTTCTATTCCGTACTCGGCTCGCTTGTGCCAATTCTTGCTGATTAGGCATTCTTACCCGATAAGTAACATTATCATGTATAAAATGTAATTTATTATCAACAATTAATTCTGGATTTAATGTATCTTTTTCAAATTCTTGCATTACTAATTCTAAATTTTCCATACCAAACCTCCCATAAATTAAAAAATCCCACCAACTATTCTTTGGCAGGAATTATAAATTCTACACCTATAGATACACCCTTAGAAAAAGAGTCAATCTGATTCTCAATTTCTCTCATGGATTCATAAGAAACAGTTTTAATAAGATTTTTTTCAGTATTGCAATCAGAATCAGACATATTATATTTAGCAGACAACTTTTCTAACTGCTCTAAATAAATTCTGACTAATGCTGAAAATTTTCTTTTTAAAATCTGCTGTAACACCTTCTGATCAATTTGATACATGCCTCACCTTCCTTCCCTTACCAAACAGCCCATACAAGGGGGATAGACCATCTATCCCCCTGTTCGATCTATTATAAATTACCCTGTATTTTGGTAATTAATAAATTATCGCTTGACAATGAACTAGAATTTGTTCCATTTGCATTAGCTGAAAAATCAGCAGGAGTATCATCGCCCAAAGAAGCATTTTCTACTTTATACCCCATAACAAATTCCGTTTTTAATGCATTGGAAAAAATCTCAACAATTACATCAACTTCTGCCAATGTACTATAATCAATAATACCCCAATCCTCCCCTGCTTGACCAGCACATGCTTCCTGAAGTAAATAATTCTTTACAAATTGGTCAATTGAAATAGATACATCATAGCTTTCTGTGTCTTTTAATTTTTCAACAGTACCAATAACTGCCTGATTTGTGCGATTAAATGATGCAGAAATAGAAAAACTTGTTGCCTTATCTAAAACCAGCGGAGTATGTGTGCCATCATCAATAGTAATGGTAACATTTTCAGATGATAAATAATAAGCATCTTCATCATTTAATGCTTGAGGATCACCCGCTGAACCATAACTACTAGCTGAATACCAAATTCGATAATGATCGCCTGTTGAAGCGGCTAAAACAGTAAGATTATTTGTCACATTGCTATATGTATAATCGGTTGTTAAAGATAATAATTCTGCTTCACCATCACGAATACGATACAATTTTAAAATGTATACACTAGTATTAGGGTCAATAACTGGCACAGGATCATCTAAAGTAATAACATAAGAACCATCTGTTCCAGAAGGCGCATCATTCGTTTTAAAAATAATGCATTTATTTGCATTTCTCGCAATTTTGGCATACTCCCCGGCAAATTCAAACGATCTTTCAATTTGATCGTCGGCATTAATAGCAATTTCGAAAGAATTTAACGCCATATTTTCTGTCCATAATGTTTGCTCTAATGTACCGCCATACCGCTCTTTACCCGGACAAATAAAATCAAGTCTTGGCGCATCAAAATCATCTAACTCAAACCCGCCACTTGGTTCAGCCAACAATCCAGACAATTGCAAAAATGAATCAATTTCGCCATATTCAAACTGTGTCATAGACGCTGTAGCTTCTAAAATTTGTCGGTGCGTAGTCATTTTATCTCTGCGACCAAGCTCGTATAATTTTTCTTCAGGTTGAGTCGTTGTAGCCGTAAAAGACTGAACACGATCCCAATTTGCCATGTCCACATCTGCTAAAACCGGGACTGAAATAGGTTTAAAAGCAGAAGCATGTCTAATTTCTCTTTGTACTGTCATTTAGATTCCTCCATTTATTTATCTTCTTTAACTTCTAAAATTGTTACCCGTTTATCTATTTTAACAAACTCATCTTCGAGTTTCTCAACCTTATTTAAAATTTTATCCATTGCATCTTGAATGTGTTTTAAATGATTTGTGCATATTTTAAATAAGAGATTTTTTATCACTGATCCAAAATACCAAATGATAGCAATTAACAATACCGTAACTGAAGAAGCACCATAATCAACAATAAATTTTATTAAATCTGCTCTCATCAAATCTCCTAACTATTTCACTAATTGAACAGTAATTGATATACTATGGCGATGTGCATCGGTTTCAGACACATTTTGCCCTAAATTAACTCTAGTGTTTGTTAAAAAATTCACTCTTGTCCAACCATCTGACGTTTTTATAGGTAATTCTGGATTCTCACTATTATATGCATATGTATATAATGGAAATCCGTCATTAATTGATAATGTGACCCATCTAGCCAATTCTAATCTATCTATTTCTGTTTTAGCAAAAATGTTTATAATCATCAAAAAAGATTCTAATCGTTGATTTGAACTAATAAAACCTCTTGGAGATGTTTGTGATTCAAAATGAACAGAAATAGCATTTAAATTCCATGATTGATCATTCTTTCTTCCAACATAGAAATTAATTGAATTACCTTCAGAATCAAGTAAATTCTCATCTTCTGATAAACCAATCAGATAATCAATTAAACTCGCTTGTAAATTTCTGTATAATGACCAAGCCATGTTTTATCCTAAATTAATGAATCAAGTTGAGCAATAGCATCTTCTATATAATGCATTGCCGGAATCGGTGTTTGTGGTTTTAAACCAGAATAGCCATGTTCATCCTTTACAAATCGTCCATTTTCCCATCTTCCTTTTGGTAAATAATGACCCCAATTTGCACCAATACCTTCACTCCCCCAATTTTGATGCCTCCAATATTTTGATTGTTGGTTTAATTCAGATACATCACCAACTGCCCAACCACCAACAATTGCATGAGCGGCCCACGCTGAACAGTTTGCTAGATTTCCTGTTCCACCAGCCGATTTATTTTCAATCATATATCTTACTAATGATTCAAATTTTTCAGCAATATCTTGTAAAACACTATCACCAAATTGTTTTATTTCTTCTATTTCTTTTTCAACGGGTCTTGCTTCGCCAGTTGCATTTCTAAACACCATTTTTATTTTCATTTATTACCTATTAAAAATAAAATAACCTTTGTTTGATTAAACGCCAATTTAGTAAATAATACTTTATTTCCCAACCCCTTCTTCCAAACACTGTAAAATTGTTCATCATACTTAATTTTAGTAGCCATTTTTAAAGCATTTACGTCACAATTATCTATTACTGCTTCAATTGCTCCTACCTCTTGTAATCCCAATTCTCTATATACCAAACTTGATGTACTTACTGGTCTAACATATAATGCCTTAATTGGAATAGGGGATTGATCTTGTATTGTTTGCCCTTCATTTAAATAGGGGTCATAATTTTCCCCTTTAGTATTTAATCCCTTTAAATAAATCCAAAGTGTATCTCCATATTTAGAACGAAGATACTTTTTAACTTTCATCTGCGTTTTTAAAAATTCTTTATTCATCAACTGAATCCCATTGAATCATTTCATTATTTAAAAATAATCGAGATTGAAAAATTGTTTTTTTATTTCCAACAGAATTAGTTCGTTCAATTTCCATCCAAACATCATTATCAAAATCAGTCGTTTCTCCTTCTGCCCATGTTAATGTAAATACACCATTAACAGCATCTACAACACAAATTTGATCATCTGAACCGCCGGTTACATTGGCAGTTGCAATTCTTGATCGATGTCCAGCTTTATCATATAATTCGGCACGAATTTCCCATTCGGCAATTGATTCATTTACAGTTACTTCACCAACAATCGTATCGCCTTTAAAATAACGATTATCATCATTTAAATTAATGTTTAAAGTAAAATTCATTTTTATTCATCCGATCTCAAATTAATTTTGAACCGATCTTTAATAATTAAATTGATACGAAAATCTCTATACAATTTTAAAAAAAGACCATATACAACAAACCCCTTAGTAATTCTATTTAATCCACAAAATCGATTTTGAACCCCATCTAAAATTCCTTTAGTGATTAAACTTAATCCATTCATTGTAAAGTAACCTTGTATGAATTCATTTGACCATTTGTATAAGTGGACTCTAAAGCATACACCGCAAAAGCATTTTGGTCATTATCACAATCAGTTGCAGTATTATAGATTTTTATTAGACAACTTAATAATTGCCCACCACAATTATAAACTGGTGAAAAAATCCGATAATTTTCCTGCGATAATCCAAGAATACGTTTAGTTAATTCATAAATTTCATCAGTGTCAGTGTTCTTTGCATTTATTTCATCTTCCCAAGGAGAATTAGCGGCTGTGCTACAAAGAATTCGAATTAAATAAACTTCAAGTAAATCAGGAACTTCAAAATCATAATAATACACGCCTACTAAATCTACATTTTCACTCATTGCCATCTGTTTTGAAACCCATCCACTATCTTTAAATGTTTTATCTGCAAAATCATAAAAATAATTATCACTTTTTCTTTGTATTTGTAGAAAAACATTATCTAACCCAGATAAGAATTGATTATCTATATCAAGAGCAGATACCCATATTCTTTCAGTCGTGTTTTTCTTAACATACATAGTAATTCCTTATAGCAATAAATTAAAAATTAATCATCAAACTCCATTAAAATACATCCAAGATCAGCATCATAAACGCCTCGTCTATCATATGCTTCTTTAACTTGAGCGGCACTAATTTCATTAGCACCACCTTGATCTAAATATTGATCGGTATTTTGTGTATGCGCTTTGCTTACTGCATCAGATACATCATCAATGTCTACGCCAGAATTAGCGGCATTTCCCGTGGCATCTAATACCACAATTTTATCTTCTAATACTTCAGAAGAAATTTGTTCCACTTTATCCATTTTACCTGATATATCGGAGTCTTCTGCTTCAACCCATGTATCAACAATAAATGACCATTTAGATGAAGTAGCAACATTATATACTTCCCATCCATTTAAAGGTGTATCTTCATTCCAAGCAACTCCATCATACCAAGCGATGTTATTGGTGGTTAGTGCGGCAAAAATACCAGTTGGTTCTGCGCCAACTATATATCGATTTCCTTTTGTTGCCACACCCTCATTCGAAATAGATAAAATCGGATTTTGATGTGCTAAATTTTCATGTATTGCAATTCTTTTAGTCGCCATATGTTTATTCTCCTTGTATTAAATAACATCCTAAAATTGCATCATAAATCATTGATCTATGAATAAATACATCATTTATATGATTAACAATAGTACTACCTGCAATTGCTTGTAAATTTTTTGCAGTATTTACAACCCCAATATTCTCTGGATCATAAATTGATTTCCTCATTACATCTGATAAATTTGATTGTCTTGCTCCTTTTATATACATATTTATATCCAATCAAATGATGATTTTTGTAAAACAATTTCGTCTATTTGCTGTTTAGTCGATTTTTTTTCAATAGATGATAATGTATATTCAGGTGTTGTTATTTTATGATTCTTTGGATTTATCAAAACTGATGTAATAGTGGCTATTAAATTTTTTTCACTTTGATCTGGATTAAAATCATTTGACGATTTTAAAGCATTGTTATTATCTAAATAAAAAAGTTTATTATATTTTCTAGCCGATAATTCCATTAATGCCAATTTAATGTATTGAATCAATTCTGTATCGGAATAAGTTTCATAGTGTTGGTATGTAATTAATACATCATCATTTTTTGATACAGTATTCAAAATAACGCTATTTGCCGAAGTATTATAGTAATAATCACCATCTAATAAAACATTGTTCTTATACACTTTAATACTTGATTCACGAATAATCGAATTCTGTAATTTAAAACTATTACTAAAATCAGCTACATGATGTGTTTGTCCAGTAACTAATGTATCATCAATTAAGATACGAATTATTTCTAATAAATCATCTATCTGTTCTTCACTTAAAACATCATAAATAAATGTAAGGACTTTTGATTCACTTTTCCGAACATTATACTTAAAAATTAAATCTAAAAGAACAGATTCATAAACATTATATAAAAAGGTAAATTCTTTTGATACTGCTGTTCGAACATTATATTTAAAAATCAAATGTTTTTGAATAATTCCACGAACATTGTATAAAAATCTAAAGGTTTTTTTTACAGCAGTTCTTATATTGTACTTAAATGTAAATGATTTGCGAATAAATTGGTTTGAATTATACACAAAAATTAAATTCTTACTAACCAATTGACCATTATTATAAATAAATTTTAAATCTTTTCTAAAAAATTGATTTGAATCATAAATGAATTTCAAATCTTTTCGAACAACCTGCCCACTATTATAAACAAATATAAAATCTTTTCTAAAAAACTGATTTGAATCATAAACAAACGTCAAATCTTTTTTAACTGTTTGCCCACTATTATAAATAAATTTAAAAGAATTTTGGGCTGTTGTATAAACTGAATAATAAAAAGTTATATTTTTTCGAACAAAATTATAAACAGAATACAAAAATGTTAAATCTTTAGAAACCGTTTGACCGTTATTGTAAATAAATTTTAAATCTTTTCGAACCTGCTTTGAAATAAGAAATTCAGAAGTAGGTGGCGTAAAATTTTCTGTATAAATTGCCTCATTGTCCAAAATTCTAAGTTCATCTATGCGCCCCGGAAAAACTCTACTAGAAGCACCAGCGTCATGCCCAACATACAAAGTACCATAAGTGGCTGTTAAATTTAATGGAACAGTTAAAACATCCCCCAACCGATTACCGTTAATAAAAAATCGAAGACTTGTACCATCTTTACAGGCCGCTATATGATACCATTGATACAAAGTTGGTGCAAATCCAACTGTTGCAACTACTGTTCCAACTCCGTGCATGTAAAATCTCATGCTAGTTGTACTCATTAACCATTGAACTCCGCCGCCACTAATGGATGACATAAACATCATAGTAGAGCCGGGATTTTGAGTAAAATAAGCAAATAATTCAATAGTGAATTTAGTTGCAGAAAATCTTAATTTAGCATGGTTTGGAATACCAATACAATCTTGAGTTCCCGGCCCTCTTAATAATAATGAAGCTGAACCAAATTTCTTTTCTACTGTACTTATTTTTGCATTATCAAAGAACGTAACTGTATGCCCATACTGTGATCGATCTTCAACATATTGAGAATCATCATCGCCATTAAATGATAACAATAAAGCTGTATTATTATATAAATCAGCCATATTTATTCCACATCAGTATCCCATTCTGTTGAAATTGTACCACTAATGCCAGAGCGAGCCGGACTACCTGCTAAAAACATTCTTTTAATCCATACAAAAATTATTTCATTCGAATCTAAATCATCGTCGTGTGACCCCTGATCGGGTGATACACCTGTTTGTTTCGTCATACCAGTTACCCAATTAGAAATTCCACTCCCTGTACCATTATGATTAGTGGTATTAACAACGGGCGATGTAATTTCATCCACAACTGTTTGTGCAGAACCATCAGTTAAAGCGGCTGTTTCAGGCACTTCAATTGCATAAGCTATTTGTTGAGCATTATCAGGATCATACTCTGCACTCCACCAAGCAACTAAATTATGCGCTGTTTCTAGTGAAGTATTTTTTAAACAAACACAACGATAATCTGTATACCCGGCAGATGCTTCGGCTGATTTAATGACTCTAAATAAATTGTGCAATGTATTTGACGTAAATTCAGTAGAACTTCGAAATCCACCTAATGATAAATTTGGGTCTGATTGCGTACCACCATCCGAATCAGCACCAGTTAAATAAATTTTGACTTGATCTGCTTGAACAGGCATTTTTTCTCCTTAATACAAATTTGTATTATCTGTATCATTTGATAAAAAACGTGTTTCACCATAGCATTGTGTAAATGATAAAAACACTAAATCAATTAATTCCATTCTACTCTTATGTTCAGTTGATTCAATAGTATATTCAGGTGTTCGAATTTTTTGATTTTGAGGATCGATTAAAATAGCTGTAATAGTAGCTATTAAATTTCCTTCTCTATCTGTTGGATTAAGACCATTAGATGTAACTATTTCATCAGAAGAATTAAGATAAAATAATTTACTATACCTACGTCTACTTAATTCTAAAAATGATGCCTTTATCCAATTTTTAATTTGTGTATCAGAATAAATGTTATAATAACTGTATAAAATTACAATAGCATCTCCTTTAGTAAGTGATGCAGTAATTATAACAGCATTTAAATCAGAATTATAAGTATAACCTGTGGTTAATAATGAACCATTCTTGTATACTTTAATGGCGGACGATGACACATTTTGATGTGATAAATAAAATACATTATCGGAATCATATTCACAAAAGGTTCTTCCATCACTTTGTAAATTATCATCAATTTGTATTCGGATTAAATCAATTAATGTATTTATCGTAAATTGTGCCATTTATCATCCTTAATAAATTGGGGTGGGGATTACTCCCCACCATAATAATTAGCTAATTAAATTAACATAAGTATCGGCTTTTTGATAAGCGGCAAAACATTTCGGATTTGTAACAGCCGCACCAAACGAACCAACCGTAATAATCTTGTAAGCTAACGTAGGAACTGCACCAACCATATGAACATCAAGGTCTTTTGCGAAGATTGCTCTTTCTTTTGCATCTGTATTCACAGGAATTCTTCGACGAGCAAAAATGGCCGGTCTATTTTTCTGTGAATCGCTAGTTGCTACAAGCAAGGCCCTATCAGTTGGCATAACGGTTTGTGTTCCAGAATGAGTAAACTGATAATTCTCGACAGAAATAACTTTGTTAATACCCGCTTTGGCAGGTACAAGTTCACGATTCTTGTCTTCAAAATAATCCATCAATTTAATGTCCCTAGATACATCAGAACCGGCAATCAAAACTAGATTATTCTTTCCATATTTTGCCAAACTTGCACCCATATCAACTAATACAGGAAAAGTAATTACTGAAGAACCAGAAACATTAGTAAATACATTTTTTTCATCTTCGGCGGCGGCAAAATACAAATCAATAAGAGCCTTCTGTTCTAATCTGTTCAATGCTTCATATTGATCAGCGGCCTTTTCAGCTAAAGAATCATATTTCTGTGTCAACATGCTGTTAATAGTAAGATAATCTTCAGGAGCGGCATATACATCAAGAGCCAATGTAGTAGGAGTCTTAGGAGTAACTGGAACCTGTGTTACAACACCAGCAGAAATAGTATAAACAGTTTTAGCATTGACATCCTGAACAAAATACTCAACTGTCATACCCGGCATAACTGACTTGTATTCAGCAGTATCAGCACCAACATCATTTACAGGAAGTTCGGCATCATAAGGTTCATTCATTAATTCAGTAACCATTTGAGCTGATAAGAAAGAACTTTTACTACCATCCTGAATAGCGGCGGCTAGTTCAAGTACTTTAGCATCATACTCTTTTTGCACCTGTGCTTCTAGCATAATCTTTTTCATCAATCTTTCTCCTTTTTGTATTAATAAAATTACAATTGTCTTGTTTTCTTCTTTAAAAATTTCTGCTTTGCTTCAATAATTTCAACACCATCATTTGAATCATCCGTGTCATGCCCTGCATCAAGAGCAGAATTGGTTGATGCCTGTAATGATGTGGAAGTAGTTCCTTGCTTTAATTCGGCTACTTGTTTCTGCAATCGAGCAATAGTTACTTTGTTTTCATCCATTAATTGCTCATCTGCTAAATCCTTTACAAAATCACCAAGTTCTGCTCTAATTTCAGCAACCGTCTTAGCATTATCTTTATAAAAAGATACTTGTGCTGTCAAAATAGCAATCTCTTTTTCTTTTTCAGCAATCACAACATCTTTTTCGGCAATTGTAACTTCTTTTGCTGAAAGTTGTGCTTTCAATTCTTCATCTGTTTTAGATGCTAAAAGGTCATCTTTTTCTTTAATTTTTGCTTCATATTCTACCTTAACCGCTTCCTGTGCTTCAGTAACTTTGGCTTCTAAAGCGGCTTGTGTATAAACTGTGTTGCGAACTGTTTTTGTTTCTTCAACAGGTTTACCTTCAACTTCACGAACATAAGTAGTTGTTTCCACAACTTCCATTGTTCCTTTTTCAGTATCTTCAACTACATCATAGACCCGTGTTTCAGTTGATTTACTCTTTTGAATTGTTGCCTGTTCCAATTCTTCTTTAGCTTTCAATTCAGCGGCTTCTTTATCGGCTTTCAATTTTTCTTCCGCTTCTGCTCTCTTAATCAATTCTGCTTCAAATTGCTCATCCGACCATACTTTTACTTCATCGCCTTTTTCCGCAATTAAAGAGGCTTTAAATGTTTCTAGCAAAGCCTTTTTTGCTTTCTCATCCATTTGATTATCTCCTCCACTTTGGTTACTTTCCAATTTCAATGATTTTAAAGATTTATCTATTAGTTCGCCGAGATAAAGCCATTTTTTAGAAATGTCCTCAACGCTTGCATATAATAGTTGTTTGTCGTCTTGTTTTAATGCTTCTTCAATAATTCGCATGGCTTGTGAAATAACATGCCCATCTTTATAAGCCGGATTTTTTTTAAATAAAAGCCCAACCCCACAAAAAGTCGCCTGTTTAACACGCATAACTTTTCCATCAATCTTTAAATCTTTTTTACTAACCTTTAATTCAAAACTAACATGAAGATTTCCTTCTTCTAATAATTCAAGAGCTTCTTGATACTCTTCTTCATTATAAACAGTATCAAAACAAATAACTATTTGAATCTCATCCCCAACCATAAAACTATCAAGAATAAACCCTAATCGTTCATGGTGTCTATGATTACGATTTACTTGAGTTCCTTTAAGATAAGGCACATCTTTTTGAACACTTTTTTCCAAAATTACGCCGTTGGCATTTGCTGTTACCCCATCCGCTAATGCATACTTCGCTAAAAAGAAACGCAAAGTTGGGTGAGGATATTGAATACCTGCTTTTTGAATAGCATCTTCAATGGCTTTATCTATTTTTTGAACTTTTGCTTCTAAATAAATTTTTTCCATATTTAATCCTTCTTATTTAAAACCCATTTTCCAGATTTATTCTGGTGAGCAATTTTTGAAATAGTAGCCCATGCCTTTTTAAAAGCAATTTCTTCACTATCACCATTTTTTAACGCATTATTAACTACTTGCATAAAAATCTTTTGAAGCCTATTTCCCATATTATTTTTGACTGAATCAGGAAGTTCAGATGTTTTAGAATAAGGGGCCTCTAAATACTCACCTAATTCCTTTTCAATAACTTCACCCAATTCAGTAATTAAATCATCTTCTAATTCATCCATTGCTTGATTAGCTTTATCAACATCTTCCTGAATTTGAGTAGCATTTTTATAATTGACTACTTCAGGAGTATTTTTCTTTTTATCATCTGGTGTAGTATTATTAGATGTATCGTTTTGCCCATTATCTAAATTTTGCACAACCCTAGGAAACATTCTTAAATCTAACTTTTCTTTTCGTTCTCTATCTCGTTCTTTTACTTGACGTTCAAATAATAATCCAGTAGTATTTTCTAATCCACTCTTATCACCAACTAATCCTCTATCATACCATGAACGAATAAGTGCTTTATCATCTTTAGTTAAAAATGCTTTAATAACTCCGGGTTGTACAATTGCTTTATCGTTCACATTATATTTAGAAGAATTTTTTTCTTGAATCATTTTAACAACGGTTTGCAATAAATCTTTATAATCAAGAACAGCATCTTCTACTTCTTCTACTAAAACCTTTGGATTTAAAATAGCTTCTTCTCTTGTCGAAGAAAATCCTTTTAATTCAATCATTCCCATAGCACTTAATAATGCTTGGTCAATTGGTTTAGTAATTTTTTCATCTAAAATTTTTCCAAAATCAGGAATCAATTCTTCAATTTTAAAATGGTAAGGATACGCACCAACAACCGCACTACTCTTATCTTTTTTTGATTCATCTTCGTATTTAGTTGCTATGTCCTTAAAATCTTGTGGTTGTGGTACAATGTTTTTACTTGTTAATTCGGGAGAACCTAATTTTAAAAGCAATTGATATGGAAAAGATGTTACAAGCATTTTATTCTGATGCTCAATAACTTTAATTTTTCGCAATGCATGATCCAACGCCCCTCTTTTTACTAAATAAGGCATTGGATATAATTTATATTGTTGATTATATGGTTTTCGAATTAAGACACTGGTAGTATCAGTATTATCTAATAAATTATTTTCAGAAATTTTTCTAATGTAATACTTTACAGTATCTAACCGATTTTCTTTATTCGTCGCATACACATTTGCCCCATCTAAAAACCACATCTTCATGGGCAATAAATAACCATTATATTTTTCCCAAATCATTCGCAAAACAATAAACGAACTTGTCCATCGTTCCCGATAATACTGTTCAGAAACAGATCGCAATCCCCAAGGTATATCAATATTAACATCTTTATTAACGTTTTCTTTCCAATAATTTAATAACTCAACCATACCTGTTTTTGTAGCATCAAAATCAATTGGAACATTTGCCGCTCTAATCATAAAATCCATAATTGGAGAAATAATAGCTGTTCTATCATTATTTAATAAATCATTCACTTGTTTCATTTGCTCATGGTATTTATTTGATACCTTGATATCAACTGAAAAAGTATTTAATTGATTTATTAAATGCGATAATAAAAGGTCTGTTTCTGTCATTTTTTACACTCTGTAGATGTTAATCCCCAACATACTTTTATATTAAAATTCTGTTTTAAAATTTTCTGTTCATTGAAAAATCTGCAAATAGCCCACGTTTGCCATGCCTGAATCAAGTGATTTTCGCCCTTTGACCCATATTGAATTTTACCTTTATTACTAGATGCCAAAACGTTAGTAAATTGGTTTTCAAATTTTGGATCATTCGGAATTTCAACATCACTACTATATAACATTCTTTCTAATTCTTTAAAAGACCAATCTTCACAATTATGTTTTTTAAAAATTGGATCACCGTTGTTGTCCGTTTTTACAACATCATTACCATATCCATCTTTTTCAATTTCAAACCCAACTTCAATATTTTCATTAAACCGCACTTTTAATAAATGTTCCTCTGGAATTCCCATTTTAAATAAACGATCAATCATTGCTCCTGAATCTGATGTTGAATCTAAAGCTATAAATGCACTGCCTAACTTATCATATAAATATTTAATTATTTCTGGCTGTTCTTCAGGAGTCAATCGAAGCAATGAAATATTATAAACATATTTATATTTTTTTCCATCATAAAAAACTATAATTAATTCAGTTGGAGCCGCACCAAATCCCAAATCACCACATATAAAACATTGTTCTGCACCAATCATTCTTTCGACAATTAAAATGTTTTCATAATTCGTAAAATTGTCTTTTGATACTTCTAAAAATTTAACTCGGGAATGATTTTTAAAACTAGCTTCTTTTAACCGCTTCATATCAAAAAAACCAAATGCACCCTCAATTGTTTTTGCCTCAACATTTAATAAATATTGTGGTGTAGTTTTACCACCATATTCTTCTGCTTTTTCTTCTTCAATTTTATTTGACCAATCTGCCCGAACATATTGTGGCAATTGCCAAATCCAATTTTTTAAAGCCTTATTTTGTAAAATCTTTCCCAATGGTGAACCAACACATAAATCTGGTATTCCAGACGGGCGTTCAATGTGCCCATAAGACATACCAGAATCAACGCTTTTTAATTGTCCTTCAATCGTGGCATAACTATATTCTTCATAAAACCTTATCTCATAATGTTTTGAATGAAATTGCACACCCGGATTATCACCATCAACCTGTTCATTTACAGCATATCCTTTGCACCCATGTTCGGTTGTAATTGTTAAAGGGTCACGCTTTGCACAATTTGTTCTACCATCTCTAGGATGAAAAATTTGTAAAAATTTATGACTTTCAACATATGAGGCAATAGGGTCACAAACTTTTTTTAATTTTTCAGCAGAACAAGAAGCAACACATATTTCCTTAAAACCAAAAATAATTGCTAATAAAGAATCAATAATAAGCCACAGCGACTTTCCTGTATTACGACTACCAATCATGTAACAATCGCCAGCACCTTTTTGAATTCTAAAATTATCTTCTTTTTCGAGATTAGGATCATCCGCATACATATATGAATAATTCTGAATTGCAAATTGATAATCTCTAATAGTAATTGTTGGAGAATTTTCATTCCATGTTTGAGGAGCATTTAAATTTGCAGGAATCAAACATTCTGTCATAGCTGTTGGATCATAAAAAAATTCTAAAAATTCTATCTCCTCTTCTGTTAAAGGATTACGATCAACCATTTTTATTTTTTCCAATCAGCCCATAACCATATTGTAAATTTGTTTTATTTGTCCATGCTTCTAAAAAATTTGAACTACCAAAAGCATATCTAGCATTATCGGAATTATTTAAAATTCTTAAAATAACCCACTCACCATTTGATCGAACATACAAATAATAAGTATAGTTGTCAATTGTTTCTTTTTCAGCAATTGTTTCTAGATCAATTGTTTCATAAAAAATTCTTGAAAGAGGATCAAATTTAACAATTGTTTTTATCATTTTGGTTGATTGTAATAAGTTGAATGCCGTAAATTTGGATTTGAATTTATATATTCAATAATTCTTTGTTCTTCTACTCCATCAATTTCAATAATTTTATTTTCGTTCTCAATAACCCATTCAATATATTTTTCAGATGTTCTAAGAATGTCTGCCGCTAATTTTTTTGTTATTGTACCATTCTTAACTGCATCAATTACAACATAGTTGAAAAGAAATCGTCCGCTGAAACTGGGATGTACTAAACAATCAAAATCTTTTACTCTGCGCCTAAATAATCTTGGTTGAACATCAAAATGACCACAGTTATTACAAAGTAGGGGTACATAAGCAGTAAATTCATTTCTATTAAATGGAATATAAACAGCAAACTTTTTCTTAAGCATCTCTAAAGCTGATAAATCATCTTTCTTTTCTGCTTTAGTAATTCCTAATTTTTCTTGAAGATTATAAATTTGTGCTTGTGTGTCATGTAGTGCTTTTACTTCTTTTTCTGGAATAAAACTATTACTTTTATTATTTGCTACTTCGTCTAAAGCATCTTTTAAATGGATTAACAAAATTTCTTCATAAACCAAATCGCCAACAATTTTATATTCAACCAATGTTTCAAATGGATAATTATTTATGTAATGATCAAAGATTTCTTCGGCTTCTTTTTTATCGGATGCTTTTTTAAATCTTGACTTTATATCAACACATTTTTTAAAAACAATTTTCTTTGCTTCACGTTCTAATTCGACTAAAGAACGATTTTTATTTTGCTTCATATTTTGCAAAATTTTTACTTGTTTTTCTATATCAGTCATAAAATACCTTACAAAAACAAAAAATCCATAGTATAATTAAATACTATGGACACACTTTTAGCCTTGTTTATAGCTTAAATAATTAAACTTATTATTTATTTTATTCATTTGGGGTTAGGCGACAAGCGCCTAACCATTTATCGCTAACGCCTTATTGATAAGACGAGCGAGTGGCGAAATGAAGAATTTCACCCGTTTTCAGACCGAAAACTGAATTGACGGTTTTATTATTGGTGGATCGTTGCCACTTCGGTTTTTTGGTCTAATCCTACTACCAAGTCTAGCTTGGGGTCAGATCGTTTAACCAAAAATAACAATGTAGGCAATCCTTTACTAGTCCGTATAAGACCAATTGCCTAGGATTAGAATATTTATTCATAACTACTTATATTTCAAACACTTAACTAATTTCAACACAAAATATCAATTCTCTAGTGTACACTTTAATTATAACATATTGGATAGCCGTTTGTCAAGGGGCAACCATAACTACTTCATAATCAACAACATATATCAAAAATTCTTTTTTAACCCTGCATTGTTAAAATATAAAAATGTTATAAGTCCTTTATTGTCAACAAGTACATTTTTTATTTCGTTGCAGAATTAAATTTTATATCAAAAAATAATTTATTTGTTGCATTACAGCCGATAATTCATTGGTAAAATTTCGCAAATCTGTATGATTTAAAACAAATAACATATCTTTTTCACAAACATATCCTTCATATACCTTCTTAAATTGTAATGCTAATGTACATAAAATAATCTCGCATACTTCGTGATAAAGAATAGATAATTTTTTGTCTAAATTTAATAATTTATTTATGTGAATTATGGCTGTATCAAAATAAAACATCCAAAATCATTATGTTTATCATAAACAATTTTCCATTCAATTCCCATAATAATTAATTTATCTGGCAAATTTTTTCTTTTAGCTAATAAATTATTCATTTATAATCTCCAATTATTAATGCTTGTCAACTTATACTATATTTTGGCTATAACCCTATATAACTTTATATAACTAAATTTTTTCTAATTCATTACAAGAGCGAACATCTTTTATTCCACCCGGTAAACAAATTGTGTATGATTCATCATGGAAAAATTTATAATCTGATCTTATTCCTAAACCATTAACATATAATAATCCAATAACTTGAGCATTTTGTTTAGTAACTAAATCAAAGACATATTCGCCTATATCAAAAGAAAAATCAAAGGTGTATTTAGCCATTTTCTTCTCCAAAAGATTTTTTTGCCAAATATTCTTTATACCATTCAGATAAACCACGTGTTGCTGTTTTCAAAACTTCTCTCCCAAATTCATTCCACAAAAAATCCTTTATATTTTCTTTTTCTTCTTCGGTTATATCCTCATTAACTCGTTTCATTAACAACCCGATGTCTTTGGGTGAATTATCCAACACACCGTTATCCCTTAGATAAAAAATTGCTTTTAACCAACGTGCTTCAGTGCAAAATCCTTCTTTATACACTTCCCATTTTCCTTTACCAGTATTTTCTCTACTCCAATTCTTTTGATGTACTTCTTTAAATTCTTCAGAAACATATTTAGCACACAACAAAGGAATAATTCTATTATCTAATAAAATCTCTTTATTATAATTTTTAACAACAAATCCTTCAATTTTGGCTTTTCCTAAAACACTCTCTCGTTGCAACATTTCTTTTAATTGTTCAAAATTATTTATTTTACCTTTAAAAAGAATCGGTACTGTTTCCAAATTTAATAAATCGGCATATTTATAATAATCAAAAATAAATTTACCATTTTCATAACATGCCCCAAAAAGAATTATATTATTTTTTGGGACTCTACCATAGCAAAGAACATTATGTTTTTCTTTTTGTAAATATTCCCCATAAAACATTATTCCATTTGGTAAACTCGATTCAATAGATTTTATATAATCAATGCCTTTAGAAAATAATTTATCTGGACAATCAACTTGTTGAATAATACCTTTACTTCGAACAATTAAGGTATTATTTATTTTACCAAACCCAATTTGCGATCCATCAATTTTTTCCGTGATTTCAACATCTGAATCAAAAATGTTTTGTACCCATCGCTGACCAACTGTAAAAATTTTTGGAAAAGCATTCATTTCTTCACCTCGTATAATAATAATTTTTATCCCGGCTTCTTGAATGGCTAAGGCACAAATAATCGCATATAATATTTAAAATTATAATTATATCAAAATTTATATTTTATTTAAATTTTTTAATATAGTTAATCATTTTTCTCAATACAAAAATATCTTCATTCATCAATCCTAAAACAGTGTTACATCTTGTACATAATAAACTTCTAACTTTATTATTTTTATGATCGTGATCAACGGATAACATTTTAATTTTTTGAGTTTTAAAATTTTTTCTAGTTTCTTTTTGATTACAAATAAAACACTTATTATTTTGATTTTTTAACATTTCTTTATAAGTTTTTAAATTAATATTATATAAATGTTTTAATTCATTATTCTTTAATTTTTCTTTCGTTCGTCCACCACGCCATAAATGATGTTCCTTTCCTTTTTTAAAACGCTGACAACCACAAGATTTGAGATTTCCACTTTTTAAATTATATGATGGGCCCTTTATATAATTTCCACAATCACATTTACAAACCCATGCTATTCTATTATTTTCTTGTTGAAAAGCGCCGATAATAGTTAAATGACCAAATCTGCATCCAATTAAATTTGTTATTGGTTTACACATTTGTCCTGTTTTATATCGATATAACATCATACATGACTTACATAAACCAGAACCATATGCGCCAGATGTTATTGAAATGGGTTTATTACAATTTTTACAATAATATTTTTTCATATTTTATTTTTCCGATCTACAATAATTGCACAAATATTTTGCTTTTTATTATTTATTACTGTAGATAATTCAATTGCTTTATTTAAAATTTTTTTATTCATCATAAATAGTCCACTCATATGTTAAAACATCATCTTTTGTTAATTGTAATGGTCTAACAAATCTCCAGGTATTACCTTCTATAATTATTTTCTTTCGTAATCTTTTTCCATTTAAATAAATTTTTAAATTATTCCAAAAATCAATCCTCGGAGTCATAAAATTTTCTCCTCTCTTAACTGATAAATTAATCTTCCTCTTGCACAATCATTACATAATACATTATAAGCAGTTAAATAATTAAGTAAAACTTTTTCTCTTAATTCAATGGAGTAACAACCTAAAATATCCCTACAATTAATTAATGTTCGATTATATTCATCTCTAAGAATTAAATTTTGTCTTTTTTCAATCAGTGTATAATATTCTCCACTTTTATCCAGATAAGTTTCGCCAACATATTTTCCGGGCATTATTTCTTTTACATTAATATATTTGTCCATTTCAGTCCATCCAATTTTGATAGTTAGATTTTAAAAGTTTCCAAAAATATTCTTTTTCATGCTCATATTGTAATTTATCTTCTTTATCTGCTCTCCTAAATGCTTTCTTATTTACAAAATCTCTTGAAATGTCTAATACCCAATTTGGTTCATAAATTTCATAATACATTTTTCTATTAGTATCATAGTTATCTTCGTGTAATCGTTTAGCTAATTCGCAACAAATTCTTAATTTTCTCATCCTAGTATTATTTGAATTACTATTCCATTGAAGATGGCCATATTCTTCGCAATACTTAATAAATTTTTTTAACTTTAAATAAACATATAAATAATACCCAAACTCAAATTCCCACTCATAATGTTTTCTAAATTTCCAACCCCAATAAAAAAATCTACATAATGACTCATATGGCACAATAATTAAATCAGTATATAAATCATATAGATCATTTAATAAATCCCACCATTTTTCTTGAATAGTGGATTTAGGATGCATTAAGTGTCTAATTAATTTACTACCAAATAAAAGTTTTCGAATTTTTCTAATCATTTTTTATTCTTTCTTCAGCGATTTTACAATATTTTTGGTCTTGTTCAATTAAAATAAAATTTCGATTTAAATTTTTACAAGCTACTCCTGTTGTTCCACTTCCAGCACAATTGTCTAAAACTAAATCGCCTTCATTGGTGTAGGTTTTGATTAGGTATTCAAAAAGGGCTACTGGTTTTTGGGTGGGGTGAAGTTTTCCTCGTTGCTCCCTAGAAAAATAAATAAGTTGTTTGGGAAGCAGTTTATCTGGTTCGTAATTTTTACCATGATAATTTTGTGTTTCGTTCATCTTGGTTTCTTTCCAAGATTCGCCCATCACTTCTTTGACGTTTTTAGTTATTTTTGATGGGTTTCGGCTCAAGTGTCTTTTAGAAATTCCCCGAGGATTGATTTCTTTTTGTGGATTATATGTTGGTTGTTTATTTAAAAACACACTGATAATTTCTAAAATCTTCAAAGGCATTTTATTTCCAAATAAAAAATTTGCGGCTTTATCTTTTTGCCAATACCAATCATAGTTAAATTGTTCTAAATTACTTAATCTTAGTTTACTCGAAAACGGTTCATTACCGCAAAGAAGAACGGCTCCACTGTCTTTAATAATCCTCTTATATTGTTCCCAAAGAGGTTCAAAAGGAATAATAGTATCCCACTTACAAGCTGTTGTACCATACGGCAAATCACACAGAATCATATCAATAGACTTATCAGGAATAGACTTCATCAACTCTAAGCAATCGCCCAATCTTAAATCTATCATAGCCACATCCCTATTAGTTTTAGCATTGGTTAGTCCTCCTTGTATCTACCAACTCCCAAATTTTATTTAATACCTTACTTTCATATCCTAATCTATCCGCCAAAAGTTTATCTTCTTTATCTTTGCAAGGTTGACAAATACACGACCACTTATATCCTGCCGCACCAACTGAACCATTCGTAAGTTGACTACATAAGATACAATTTTTCATTGTTGCACCTTCTTCCAATAAAGAAACATATGCTCAAATTTATCTCTGGAAAATGTTGAACACCAACTCATCCCGTCAGGATTATCCCGTCTAACTTTTTCCTTGTGTTCTTCGCAGGAGTATTTATAATCATCCTCACACCAAGAACAATCATCTCTACCATATGCCTTACTTGCTGGATTTCTTCTGGAACCTTCTAATAAATAAGTATGTTTATATTGTGCTGGTTCACCACATTCTTCACATTCCCGCTCTACACAAATCTCTTTAGTTATTCTTTCTTCTCCTATTTTCATCTTCCCCTCCCATTGTAGGCACGGATTTTAGTTAGCATTTAGTCCTCCTTCTTCTGATGCCTTAACTCAAAAATCTTATCTTCAATCATATTCGCCAGTTGATAAGCAGTCATATCAAGTTTTATTCCTGCGGGGAATTCCTTATCCCACCAATTCAGAAACTCTTTCCACCTCTTTGCCCCGTTCATTTAGTCCTCCTCATGCAACTCCCACGCCGACTTTATGAATTTCTTGTGTTTCTTCCACCACTTGAGGGCATCCTTGTGCATCAGTTTTATTCGGCTATCCTTGAACTTAAACCATTCCTCGGCTTTGTGGACTTCACAACCTATTTGGATATGTTTCTCGGTTATTGTTATCCACC
>Ga0116156_10000169_pt1 | contig 71074 bp, 69 predicted proteins | sample AD_UKC045_MetaG_FD_89891 | JGI IMG/M metagenome (GOLD analysis project Ga0116156, IMG submission 89891) | Active sludge microbial communities of municipal wastewater-treating anaerobic digesters from USA - AD_UKC045_MetaG | ecosystem: Engineered > Bioreactor > Anaerobic > Digestate | place: USA...
AGTGAACCTTATGCCCTTCTTTTGCAAGTGCCTTACCTAATTCTGTGGCAACAACACCACTTCCTCCGAAGGTTGGGTAACAGACAATACCGATATTCATGACCTTGAAAATTTTAATTTATGGTGTATTGTAGACACAATTTAATTCTTCGAATGTAGCAGTTAAGAATCTTTTTGTGACGCTTTCATTATAAAGGGAATCTTTCAGTGATGGACGTAAAGATTCATTGTTTATTGTCTTGTCAAAGCCTGCTCTCCGCTTTTGCAATATTCAAAAATGGATTCGTAAATAACATCCTGTATGCGAGAACGGATATTCACCTGATTTAGTTTATTACTTCGATCCGGAAAGACCCGATTTGAAACAAAAACATAGACCAGGTTGAACTCAGGGTCGATCCACATGCACGTTCCTGTAAAGCCGGTGTGCCCAAATGTTTTATACGATGCACGCAAGGATGTAGGACTGTTCCAATCGCCTATAATAGGCTTGTCCCATCCCAGCCCTCTTCTTCCTTTTTCAAATTGTCGTGTAGCAAAGAGCTGAACAGTTTCGGGTTTGTAATATTGAATACCTCCATAGCTTCCGTCTTGCAACAGCATTTGTCCGAGTTTAAGTAAATCTGCACCGGTGCTGAATAAACCAGCATGACCACTAATACCACCCATCATGGCCGCACGCTCATCATGTACAGTACCGAGTACCATGGATTTTCTATAAATAGTATCACGCTCCGTAGGTGCAATTCTTTCTTTCGAAAAATACAGAAGTGGATTAAATCCGGTTGAGCTTGCACCTAATGGTTCATATAAATTTTGCTGAAGAAAATCAGCAATGGGTTGATTCAACATCTTTTCGGCTAACTGTTTCAGCATCATAAAACCAAGATCGCTGTATCGGTAAGGATACGATGTGCGTGCTGGTTTGTCGATCATTTTTGATTTCCCTATCCATAACCAAATTGAATCTTGAATGAGGGTTGATGCAAACAGATTTGGAGATACCTGAAGTGGATATTGTTCGTTTCGTATTGATCCATAGTAGAGAGGTAAAAACTCTTTCTTATTCGTGTTCATGGTTGAGGTCCACATAGGAACAAAAGGAGTTAATCCTGCCTGGTGGATTAGAATATCATAAATGGTAACGTCTTTCTTGTTGGTTTTCTTTAGCTCGGGGAGGTAATAGGATATTTTTTTATGAATATCGATCATTCCTCTTTCATGCATAAACATTACGGCCTGTAATGTGGCAGAGACTTTTGTTAGTGATGCAAGGTCATAGATTGTTTCTTCTGTAACCTGACTTTTGTTTTCGTAATCCAGATAGCCAAATGATTTTTCATAGATTACCTTTCCATTGCGCGCAACTAAAACATTGCAACCCGGTGTGGCTTTAATAGTTATTGCCTCTTGCGCAATGGCTTCAATTTTTTTCAAAACTTTACTATCCATTCCAACCTCTTCAGGTAAGGAATACGCTAGGCGGCTCAGGCTTTTTGTTCGTACACCCATACCTTCTGTGCACCAGGATGAGGTAGTGAAAGGGAGTACACCTTTTGCGGGTAACCCACCAAAAATAATTTGAGGAACTGTCCTTAACGTTTCCGTATTGTTAACATAAGCGGTAATCAGAGTTGAATAACCGTCAGCTGATTTCAAGAATGTTTCATTACCAAAATCACAGGCAATTATTTCGCGATTGGGTTGAAGTTGTTTTAGAGCCTTGTGTAATTTATCAACCACAGATTGAGGTGTTTGCGGAAAGACCCCTACAATGATGATCTCCTGATCATCAAGGGCATCAGTCAACTCCAGCCAATCTGTTTTGTCGTTTACTGTGAAATAGGCTACATCCCGATATTTACTCAGGTAGCGATAAAATTCGGTGTTGGGTGCTGTGCCATCGCTGGTAATGTAGGCAATGTGTTTTTCCTCTAATGATGTGAGCGGTATAACATTGTGGTCGTTGTGGATAACCGTTACTGATGCCTCAATTAATTTTTGATTCAAGACATGAGACGATGGTGAATTTAATCGCATCACCAAATTGTCGGTGTTGATTAGCCGTTTTCTGGTTAGCCCTGCATCGTATTTAGCCGCTAGTATTTTCTTTACAGAAACCGCTAATTGTTCTGCGTAGCTTTTATTCCGTTGAACTAATTTTCTGATTTTTCGAACGGAGGCACTTACATCTTTTGAATTCATCAGCACGTCATTGCCGGCTTGAAAGGCAAACAATTCAGTTTCACCTTCTCTGTATTTTTCAGTAAGGCTTTGTGTGTTTTGAATATCAACAAAAACTAAACCGCCATAATTGAATTTTCTCCGAAGCCAATCGCCTGTAAATAATGACGAAAGTTTGGAGGAGTTGAATTGATTTTTTTCGATCAGATTTTTATTGTTGTAAAAAAGGGGAAAGTCTGCGGAGGCAAGCAAAACACCTGCAATATTATTTTCAAAAAGTTTTTGATAGGGATAGGATTGAATGCTGTCAACATTGGTTTGAAGGACCGGCAGTCCCTTTTGAACATCCAAAACGGTTAGACCTTTTATAGGAAAATGTTTTGCACACGCCAACACGCCATGGTCTTGCATGCCTTGCATGAAGGCAACTGACTTGGATGCTACATTGATTTTATTTGCACCAAAGGATCGATAACTAATTGCAGGATTTTGCGGGTTATTGTTTACATCAGCAACAGGCGCAAAATTAATGTGAACACCCATGGATTTCATTTGTCGTGCAACTTCCACACCAAAGGCATACACCATTTCATTATTTTGAATGGCACCTAATATTAAAGCTCTTGGAAATTGAATGGCGCTATCCAGGCTCATGCCCAATCCCCATTCACCATCTTGTGCAATGAGCAATGGGATTTCTGCAGCGCGCTGAAACCGATTGGTAAGTCTGGCCTGCTCTAGAGGAGAAAAGTGAGTGAAAATTATCCCTCCAATTCGGTGACTTTCTACTTCATCTTCAATTCCTTTACTGACAGTCGTTTCATCGTCAGAAGAAAGCGTAACCATAAACATTTGCCCAATGCGTTCATTTACACTTAAGGTATTAAAAACACTATCGACCCAGCGATTTTTATCATTTTGTGCCGAAAGCGTGAGGCTTAAACTCAGTGAGAATAGGAAACAAAAGAAAACTTTTCTTAACATCGACCTGTTTGCTTTGTAATTTGATTTTTAAGGAACCAACTTTGCGGATAAAGTTACAGCTTATTCTGCAATCGCTTGTTAATTTGTACTAACGTAACGATGTAATTTGATAAATGGTCTGTTGAAATATAAACCATTGAAAGCATAAGGTTAAACGATTGATATTATTGCTATGAAATTCGGACAACTCTTCACCAAGATCCCCAACTATAAACGCTTTGGATATACACCCCGGCATTACCATCCGATGGACGAAGAATTAAAGGAGCGGGAATTACGTATTACCGAAGAATTTGAAAAAGAGAAAAAATTAAAGGAGAATGCTGAATTAAATCAAGTTGAAGAGGGACACCGTCATCGAATTTCAGGATCGTTCAGAGTGGCAAAGAAAACAGTTCCGGTACAAGCTGATCCATCGGCCGCATTGGTGCGTTTGGCATTGATGCTGGTAATGGTGGTTGGGTTTATTTGTTATTTACAATTTGGCAATATTGCGCTCTATGGCGTGGCACTTGTTATTATTCCTGTTTACCTTATTATAAAATTTAGAAAAATCAGGAGGTAATCATCACCTTTGTTCCTGGTCTACCGTAACGCCATTCATGCCGGATATTATTCAGCTTTTACCTGATGCTATTGCCAACCAGATTGCTGCTGGAGAGGTCGTTCAACGTCCGGCTTCAGCTGTAAAGGAATTGATTGAAAATTCAATTGATGCGGGTGCTAAGAATATTATGCTCATCGTGAAAGATGCTGGCAAAACATTATTGCAGATCATCGATAATGGTCATGGCATGTCGCAGACCGATGCGCGGATGAGTTTAGAGCGACATGCTACTTCTAAAATCAGAAAGGCGGAAGATTTGTTCACATTACACACCATGGGTTTTCGCGGTGAAGCGCTTGCTTCTATTGCTGCGGTCGCTCAAATGGAAATGAAAACACGTTTAGCTGATGAAGAGTTGGGAACACTGCTGGTAGTGGAAGGATCGGAAGTGAAAAAACAAGAATTGGTTGCGTGTGAAAAAGGTACAAGCATCAGCATCAAAAATCTTTTTTATAACATTCCGGCACGAAGAAATTTCCTCAAATCAAATCCGGTAGAACTGCGACATATTTTAGATGAATTTCATCGTCTTGCACTTGCGCATCCTGACATTTCATTTTCGTTTGTTCAGGGCGATGAGTTAGTGCATGAATTACCAGAAGCCAAACTAAGTCAGCGCATTGTTAATTTATTTGGCAAATCTTATCAAAATCAATTGGCGCCTTGCCAGGAAGAAACCGAATTTGTCCACGTTACCGGGTATGTAGGCAAGCCCGACTTTGCACGAAAAACCCGCGGTGAACAATTTATATTTGTGAACAAGCGATTCATCCGAAGTAATTATTTGAACCATGCGGTGATGAATGCGTTTGAAGGACTATTGACCGATAATAGTTTTCCTTTTTATGTTCTCTTTATTGAGATTGATCCAAAGCACATCGATGTGAATGTTCATCCCACCAAAACAGAAATTAAGTTTGATGATGAACGAGCGGTGTATGCCGTGGTGCGTTCTGCTGTGCGACAAGCCATTGGTGCGCACAATCTTACTCCCGGTATTGATTTTAATTCGGATGTAAATATGATCAGCAAGTTGAGCAATGCTGTGTCACAATCGAACGAAGTATATTTTGATGAACGCTTTAGCAGTTCGGTGAATAAAAATAATCTGGAGAACTGGGAAAAACTTTTTGGTGGGAATGAAGAAAGCAAGTTGATGCAACAGCGTGAAGCGGTACCTGTACAAATGCTTCGCTTTGAAAGTGCTGTTAACCAACCAGAAGAATTTCAAACTACGGTAGAAGAAAAAACGTTATTCCAACTGAATCGGCAATTTATCGTCAAGCAGGTAAAGGCAGGAATGATGATTATCGATCAGCAAGCCGCACACGAACGGATTTTGTTTGAAAAATTTTCGAGTCAACTCGCAAACAAATCAGGTGAAAGTCAACAAAGTTTATTTCCACAAGCCATTACCTTTAGCGCTTCTGATTTTGCATTGGTGTTAGAAATGCAACCAGAAATTGAAGCATTGGGTTTTAGGGTAGAGGTATTTGGAAAAAATACCTTAGCTGTAAATGGTGTGCCAGCTAATATTTCCAGTGGACAGGAAAAAGAATTGTTTGAAGGATTGATTGAACAATTTAAGATTAACCAAAGCGAGCTTGCCATTCCGATCAGTGAAAACCTGGCGCGGTCGCTGGCCAAACGGGCCTCCATCAAAACCGGGCAACGATTGGAGCGTGAAGAGATGTACGCCTTAACAGGCCGTTTATTTGCTTGCAAAACACCCAATTATTCACCGGATGGAAAACCTACATTCTTTATTTTTGAGCTTAATAAAATAGAAAGCTACTTTCGATAGACTATAGATAAAACTGAAATATGTTTAGACTTACTCCCCTTGTAAAAAATTTGATCATTGTTAATGTGGTCATTTTTATAGCCCAAAAAATCGTTGCGACACTTCCAATTGCTGAATATTTATCACTTTGGAATGTAAGTACTCCCAATTTCAGACCGTATCAGCTATTCACCTATATGTTTGTGCACAGCAGTCGTGATTTTTTTCATATCTTTTTTAACATGCTTTTGCTCGCCTTTTTTGGATCTATGCTTGAAGAGTTATGGGGGACAAAAAGGTTTTTATTGTTTTACATTATCTGCGGAATTGGAGCCGGTGTATTCAATATATTTTCTGATTTATTTTTTGGGCTAGGAAGTTTTGGAGTGATGATGGGAGCTTCAGGTGCTGTGTATGGAGTTCTTACTGCTTTTGGTATTACCTTTCCAAATATGGAAATTCGATTGATGTTTCTTTTCAATGTAAAGGCTAAGTATCTGGTTATGTTTTTAGGGATTAGTGCAATATTAATGGGCTTTAGAAATGTACCTGGCGATAATACAGCACACTTTACCCATTTGGGTGGTATCGTGACAGCAATCATTATCTTACAAGTCTGGAGATTCAGAGGTGTAAACTAATAGAAGTAGAAACAGGTAGAACTAACAATATGCTTGACGAATTTAAAAACGCTTTTCAGCGACATAACAATGCTCACATTCAGTTGATCATTATCAACGTGGTGATTTTTCTTGCCATTGGAGTACTTTTTGTTGTGGCAAAAATTTCCAGCACGCAGCCGATATTTCAGCTTGTTTACGATCAATTTTTACTACCTTCTCTTCTCCCTGAATTTCTAACAAAACCATGGACTCTACTTACCTATTCATTTGCCCATTCTTTTAATTATGAATTTGGAAGTGTAGGAATATGGCATATTCTGATGAACATGCTCATGTTCTACTGGTTTGCAAAATTATTTGTTGAATATTTGGGCAGTGATAAACTTGTAGCGCTTTATGTTTTAGGTGGATTAGGTGGAGGTATTTTATATCTACTTCTCTACAATACTATTCCATTCTTTATTAATCAGCCTAGCACTTTGGTCGGTGCATCTGCTTCAGTTCTTGCTGTTGTTGTTGCCGTTGCCACACTTCTTCCAGACTACACATTCTTCTTGATGTTTCTTGGACCTGTACGGATAAAATACATTGCAGCATTTTATGTGGTTGTGTCCTTTCTTTTTTCTGTTGGAGGTAATGCTGGCGGTAATGTAGCACACCTGGGCGGAGCACTCATAGGCTTTGTCTACATCAAACAATTACAAGCGGGTGTAAATTGGGGAGGTTGGATTACAACAGTTATTGATTGGTTTAAAAATCTATTTACCGCAAAGCCAAAGGTAAAAGTTACCTATCGTAATAAAGAAATGGCCACCACAAAAAAAGCTTCAACAAAATCATCCGTGCCACAAGATGAAATTGATACGATCCTTGATAAGATTTCCGATGGAGGTTATGAAAGTCTGACGAAAGATGAGAAGGAGAAATTGTTTAACGCTAGCAAAAAATAAATCATGTTTTTGTTTGTAATGGTTTTGGTGTTTTAGTTCAGTCCAACAATCTACATAAACACACAAGCACCTGCGCACAAAGACACTTTGCACCTTCACGATAAAAACTCACTTCACATTCTTCCGAAAGAACGCCTCCAATGCATCTGCAATTTCAACCGGATTGGTTGAGTATGACAATACTCTATTCTGCTCATTGAATTTAGCTAAGAGCCTATAGTATTCACCTTCTGAAAGTTCATGCTCATCCATGATACTTTCGCGCAAGGCCTGATCATTGATAACATCCACATACGTTCTGATGCGATCGTTTTCATTAATAAATTTTGTAAGCTTTCTTTTTTCTTTCTGCCACTTCGAAAAGTAATCGATAGGTGACGAGAACGCCTGATCTTTTGAAAACGTAGACTTTGGCAGGGTTCGGGTGGTGCGATAAATGACACTAGGCAGAATGCGATTAGAGGTTATGGTTACTTCGTTCAACATCCTTACCTTCTCAGCCATTCGAACCAGAATATCTTCTTCTTCAAAGAACAATGGAATTTCAACGGTATAATATCCAACAAAAGAAAGCACTAAGGTATCGGTGACAGAAGTGGGTAATATAAAAATACCTTGTGCATTGGTAGTGGTGCCTCCTGGCTTATTCTTTATACGAACGTGAATACCCGGAAGCGATTTCAATGAAATAGAATCGATAACAATTCCACGTGTGGTTTTCTGTGAATAACCCGTGACACCAATGGACACCAAGAGGAGAGTGAAAAGGATGAAACGGAAAGGATGGTTCATGAAAAAACTGACTTCAGGATGATGAATGCCTTAGGATGAAATAAAACGGCATTAAGTTTTATTGGCCAACTGACCACAGGCGGCATCAATATCCTTTCCACGACTTTTTCGAATGCGGGTGGTAATACCCTGGCTTTCCAAAATCTCCATGTACATGTTTAAAGATTGTTCAGAAGCTTGTTGGAATTCCCCATCGTCAATCGGATTGTATTCAATCAGGTTCACTTTCGAAGGAATGATTTTACAAAACTTTAAAAGCGCACGAGCATGTTCTTCATTGTCGTTAATCCCTTTCCAAACTACATATTCATACGTCACTTTGCGTCCGGTCTTGTCATACCAATATCGTAGTGCATCGCCTAATTCTTTCAGTGAGTTGGTATCGTTTATAGGCATAATGGATGAACGTGTTTTGTCAATTGCCGCGTGAAGTGAAACTGCGAGATTGAATTTCACATTATCATCTGCCATTTTCTCAATCATCTTTGCAACACCAACAGTGGAAACCGTGATGCGCCTGGAAGCCATATTCAATCCCTTTTGAGAAGTGATTTTCTCAATGGCTGACACCACGTTAGCATAGTTCAGCAAAGGTTCGCCCATTCCCATGAACACAATGTTGGTAAGCGGTCGGTTAAAGAAAAGTTCGGCTTGTTCTTTTATGGCCACTACCTGATCATAAATTTCATCGGGCGTTAAATTGCGTTGGCGTTTAAGTCGAGCCGTTGCGCAAAATTTACAAGCGAGACTACAACCTACCTGAGATGATACACAGGCTGTAATTCTTTTTTCAGTGGGAATCAAAACCGATTCCACTACCATACCATCAAACAAGGTAACGGCATTTTTTATGGTGCCATCAGCACTGCGCTGCATGTGATCTACCTTAATGTGGTTTATCACAAAATGTTCTTTCAATAGATCACGGAGATCATTTGAAAGATTGGTCATCTGGTCGAAACTTTTGGCAGATTTATTCCACAGCCATTCGTACACCTGTTGGGCGCGAAAGGGCTTCTCACCGAGCTGAACAAAATACGCTTTCAGCTCATCCTGCTTCAATTTGCGAATATCCCGCTTTGAACCTGCTTCTACCATTGGGCAAAGGTAGGGAAAGAAGAATTATGTTTTTAAAATTTAACCGCATAGAACGCGGAGGTTCTCAGTGGGTTTGGTTTAATCAACTAGTACAACTAACCCTCATATAGAGTAACAAAAGGCATTAAAGAATTTTCTCTGCGGCTCTTTGCGCCCTTAGCGGTTAAACCCTTTAGTTTATTCTGACAAAAATCCTCGTCTCGCAGGCACGCGATGTGTTGGATATAATAAGCGAATCGGCCGATAATTTTTCTACAGTGAAACCTTCAATGATCGTACGCGATTTCTTGTCGAGAAAATAAAGAAACTCGCCATCGTATTTGTACAAAAATGACTTAGAATTATAGTCCTTTTTTTTCGTGATGATTTTTGTATTCTCTTCTCCGGCATTCTTATCTTTTAAGGTAAGTACCTGAGGTGTTGCACCCGACATACCTTTCATATCATCCACTAAGTCCTGAGTATCGGCATCATCTTCACCCAACTTATCTTCTACGCAATTGCTTTGCTTCACAAGTTGCCATTTTCCAATAATGGATTGAGCAGATGCACCCATTGCCAGAAGGCAAATTGCGATCATGAGTATAGTAGTTTTCATTGCTGTCGGGTTTAAACAAATTTACTCAAAATTTAAGGAGGCTATCATACGCAAACGGTATTTTAGTGCTTTAGTTGATTCTATGAAAAACGCATTTTTTATTACCTTAATCCTTGCCTGTGCAGCGTGCAAGCCTTCAATCAAAGAAGATGAAAACTTTTTGGAGAATCTGATGCGGCAACAACCCGAAGACTTTGATTCTGTTTTATTAAATAAAGACAAGTGGGAGGTTCAGATTATCTATACCCAAATCGATCGCGATGAAAACAATACACCTTCTTTCAAGTCTTTTTACTTCAATGTTGATTCTACCCGATATTTTTATCCTGCTTCGACCGTGAAATTACCTGTTGCGTTGCTGGCGTTGGAAAAATTAAATCATCTTCAAATATCCGGCTTCGATAAATTCACCACGATGCTGAGCGATAGTGTTTACGCAGGACAAAGTTCAGCGCACAAAGATTCTACATCAGAAAGTGGATTACCTTCTATTGAGCATTACGTCAAGAAGATTTTAGTGGTGAGCGATAACGATGCGTACAACCGGCTGTATGAATTTTTAGGACAGCGGGCCGTGAATGACAAGCTCCAACAAAAGGGATATTATGTAAAAATTCTTCATCGATTGGAGCGGCCATTGAGCCCCGATCAAAACAGACACACTGAGGCCATTCAGTTTGTGAAAGGCGATTCGATCATCTATCAACAGCCGATGTTGGTAAACACGGATTCTATTTTTCCCTATTCAATTTCCTTTAAAGGTAAGGCGCATTTTAAGAATGATTCACTCATTCAAAAACCATTTGATTTTAGCTATAAGAATTTCTATCCGCTTACTACTCAGCAAAAGGTATTGCGTGCATTACTCTTTCCAGAATCGGTTGCGTCAAACAATCGGTTTGACATATCTGCTGAAGAGCGTCACTTTGTTTTGAAATACATGTCACAGTTGCCAACCGAAACCTCTTACCCGGCATATAAAAGTGACACTGCCTACTTCGATGCCTATTGTAAGTTTTTTATGTTTGGTGAAAGTCGTGAGAAGATCCCGGCTTCAATCCGGATTTTTAATAAGGTGGGGGATGCTTACGGATACATGCTAGACAATGCCTATATCATCGATACAGAACATGATATTGAGTTTATGCTCACCGCTGTGATCAACACCAATGTTGATGAAATTTATAATGATGGAATTTATGAATACAGTACTATTGGTTATCCATTCATGCGAAACATAGGTAGGGCGATTTATGACTATGAAGTTAGTCGTCCACGGAAAAACAAAGCTGATCTTTCAGCTTTTAAATTCATTTACGATAAACCATAATCTCGTTCTTATTTTTTTGAAAGCTCACTTTATTAATCGAAATTTTCGGCCTTTAATAATTACATGGAAAAGTATAACGCAATTGTCATTACCGGAGGATATTTGAATACCAACAATGCCAAGACAGCACATGGATTAATTCGCGGAACGGACCGATTTAATATTGTCGCGATCATTGATGAAAAGAGTGCTGGAAAAGACGCAGGTGAAGTGTTGGATGGTAGGAAACGAGATATCCCGGTTTATAAATCGATTGCAGAGTTTGGAAAATTATCAAATCAAAAGGCTGTCTATTGTATTGTGGGTGTCGCCACGAAAGGTGGTATTATTCCGGATTCGCTTCGGGCAATTTTAAAAGAGGCGTTGGAGTCCGATTATAATTTAGTGAATGGATTGCATGAATACATTGCCGAGATACCGGAGCTGGTTGATCTGGCAAACCAAAAGGGTCTTGAAGTCATTGATGTGCGCAAGGCGAAGAAATTCACAGACCTGCATTTCTGGTCTGGAAAAATCAAGGAAGTAAAATGTCCGAAGATTGCTGTACTGGGAACAGACTGTGCATTGGGTAAGCGCACCACAACGCGCTTTTTGGTAGAGGCCATGCGCAAGGCAGGATATAAAGCAGAAATGATTTATACAGGACAAACCGGGTGGATGCAGGGGGCTAAATATGGTTTTGTATTCGACTCGACTTTAAACGATTTTATTTCTGGCGAAATGGAACATGCCGTTGTTACCTGTTACCATGAAGAAAAACCGGATATTATTTTTATTGAAGGTCAATCTTCGTTACGAAATCCAAGCGGTCCTGCTGGTGCTGAATGGTTAGTATCTGCAGATGCTGATGCGGTAGTGTTGCAACATAATCCATCGCGAAAGCAATATAAGGACATGGAATATTATCCAGCCTATCTTCCTGAATTAAAAGATGAAGTGGCGTTGATTAAAATGTATGGAACATCAACCGTGGCCATCACCATCAACACTGCTAAGATGACTGAGCAAGAGGCGCGTGCTGCTGCGAGAAAGTATCAAGACGAATTAAACATACCAACTATTCTTCCTTTGGAGGATGGTGTAGAGAGTTTAGTACCACTCTTTGAAGCGATGATTAGGAAAGTAAGAGCACAATAATAATTCAAGCTACAAACTTGTAGCCAATCATTGTAAATACTTCATGAACAAAAATCGAATAAAACACTCCTAACTGAATCAACCATCCAATCCAATGACTAAAATTAAAGACATTAAAGTATGGAGTGAAGACCTTGGCAATACAAAGCCATACACCATCGCTTTCAAAACCATTGATGAAGTGTTTAATGCCTTCGTTGAAATTACATTAGACAATGGTCAAACCGGAATTGGTGCTGCCAATCCAAGCGAGTATGTAGTAGGGGAGAATTTGAATGGATGCCTGGATGCATTAAAAGAAAACAACATCGAGTTCTTAATTGGTCGCGATATTCGTGAACTGAATCAGCTTACCTATGAGGTGTGGAAAAAGTTCCCAAAAAATCCTTCGGCACGTGCCGCGTTGGACATTGCCTTGTATGATGTATTCACAAAATACCTGGACGTACCATTGGTTTCTTACCTCGGTCAAAAAATAAAAAAATTACCCACCTCGAACACAATAGGTATTAAGAATGTGGAGGAAACATTAAAGGAGGCAGAAGAATACATTAAGAAAGGATTTAAAGTCATAAAAGTAAAACTGGGCAAAGACCTTGATGAGGATGTAGAGCGCATGTTTAAGCTGCGCGAAAAATTTGGAAGTGGTCTTGTTATCCGTATCGATGCCAATCAAGGTTACACCAGTGAACAAACGATTCAGTTTTACGGACGTACGTATGATTTGAATATTGAATTAATTGAACAACCTCTTCCGGCAAAGTCAATCAAAGAGATGAAGAGTTTGCCAAAAGAAGTACGTTCTGTATTGGCAGCAGATGAATCGCTCATTACACCACAAGATGCCATTGAATTAATCAAGCCACCAAAAGCAGCAGGTATTTTCAACATCAAGCTTATGAAATGTGGCGGTGTGAGTCAGGCATTAAAAATTGCTGATGTTGCGTTGCACGAAGACATCGATCTTTTCTGGGGATGCAATGATGAAAGTATTGTGAGTATCACGGCTGCGCTTCATGCTGCATATGCTTGCGCGAATACAAAGTACATTGATCTTGATGGAAGTCTCGACTTGGCAAAAGATGTAGTGAATGGTGGATTTATTTTAAAAGATGGATTTATGTATTGCTCTGATAAACCTGGTCTTGGTGTAGAAAGGATTTGATTTGTATTTCTAGATATGCAAAAGGTTATTTTAACATTTATTTTGTTAATCTTTTCTCAGCAGGAGAACGAATCTTTTTCTGATTTTTATTTCAACAAATTTATAATGAGTAAAGATTTTCGAGACAAGAGAATTAAATATCCTCTTGTCTTGATAGTTCATAATGATACAACGATGATCAAAGAAGAACATACTATTGATTCTTTGCTTTTGGGTCCCCTCACTAAACCATTAATGGTAATTCCAACAGAATTAATCTCATACGTGTCGTGGGATGAGTATGGTTTTAACATAGAAAATAGTTTTGTTAGAAGTAATGGATTGTGGTATCTGGATCAAGTAACACTAAGAAGAGAGTAAAATTTTTGCATTATTGTTTGCTGCTAATAAAAATAATTTCTGGTATTGAGGATTTTTTTATTTCGGTTTTGAGGAAAATAAAATCGAAATTTGTAATGGCAACATAATATAGAACCCGTTTTAATTCAATTTCCGATGTCATTATTGTTTAACAACAAATACCGGATTTCATCATCAAGATTACAGGCCTGGGATTATGGAAATGCAGGGATGTATTTTATTACCATCTGTACTAAAAACAGGGAATTCTATTTTGGTGAAATATCCGATCCGATGGTTGGTTTCATGGTTGGTTTTGGTGTAGAGACGCGATGCATCGCGTCTCTACACCAAAACCAACCATTACAAAACAACCCACCACCCAAAACCAACCCAATGCAATTATCCCCCATAGGAAAAATTGCCGAAACAGAATGGATCAAAACCATTGAATTGCGACCCGACATGAATTTGGAATTGGGTGAATTTGTGGTGATGCCGAATCATTTTCATGGGATAATGATCATTCACGAAAATCAATATAATTCAACCTTCAATTCCCAGAGAAATCAATTTGGTCGTCAATCCAAAAATCTTGTATCGATCATTCGTGGTTATAAATCGGCAGTAACAACCTACGCCCGCAAAAATAATATTCCGTTTGATTGGCAGCCACGATTTCATGATCACATTATCCGTTCTACGGATGAATATTATCGCATTTCAAATTATATTGTAAACAATCCAGCGGAATGGCAGAAGGATCGATTTTTCAAGGAATGATTTTTTTGAAATAGAATTGGTAGACTTCGAATGATTTTACAATAATAAAATAACGGTGTTTACAGAAAAACTACTTGCCTCATTAGATACGATTTCCTATCAAAAGATTCTCCTCAAGGGAGAATTTCTATTGAAGGAAGGACAGGTAGAGAACAATATCTATTTTATTCAATCTGGTGCCTTGCGTGTTTTTATGGTATCGGAGTTTGAGGAACTCACCATTCGGTTTGGTTATGAAGGTTCATTAATTACCTCTTTGTCTTCTTTCATAAAGGGAAAACCTTCCGAATTTTACATGGAGGCGATTCGTAAAACTACCTTGCGGGTTGTTCCGAAATCAACCTTGTTAAAATTGGTGAATGAAGACGCTGAAAGTCTGAAAGGATATATCGCCTTGCTTGAAAACCTGATTACTCAACAAATTGAAAGAGAAATTGACTTGCTCACGGTTTCACCTTCTGAACGGTTAAAGCGGGTTTTGGATCGAAGTCCGAATTTGTTTCAGCAAATTCCATTAAAGTATATTGCTTCCTATTTAAGAATGACACCTGAAACATTAAGCCGGATTCGAAATTCTTGATTTCAATCAATTTTAAATCGAACTGCGCTGGTCAATTTTGCATAAACAAAAAACAAGTATGCAAATCGAAAGCAATCAATTAATTGAAGATCTGTTAAGCAGAACTGAAGGAGCAAGTAAGGCCGTTCGAAAATTCCGGGAGTTATCAATGGATCAACTTCACTTCAAGCGAAGTGCCGAAGAGTGGAGTATACTGGAATGCATTGAGCATTTGAATTTGTATGGTGACTATTACCTTGTTGAAATTGAAAAGCAAATTCTTGCACAAAAGAGCAAGACCAAGTCAACCACTTTTAAAAGCGGATTGATCGGTAACTATTTTGCCAACCTGATGTTGGTGAAGAATGGAAAGCTAACCAGAATGAAATCACCAAAAGACAAAAACCCATCTCACTCCAAATTAACAATCACAACGATTGATCGTTTTTTAAAACAGCAGGAACGATTGAAATCTTTATTAATTCAGGCGAGAAGCATTGATTTAACGAAAACCAAAACAGCTATTTCATTAACCAAATACATTACCTTGCGACTTGGAGATACCTTCCGTTTTTTTATTTATCACATTGAGCGTCATATTATACAAGCTGAAAGAGTATTGGAAAATAAGTAATGGATATTAGCGTTGGCTAAAAGCAAAAATGCCAGGAGATGAGCCTGGCATTTCGTTTTATTTTGAAGAACTGCTATTTCTTTCGAACATAAATATCACCATTATAATTCTTCATCGATATTTCCGGCCCACCGCCATTTACATCAGCATACTTCCATTCGTCTACCACTACTTTATACACACCTGATTTAGTATCCTTTTTCTGAACAGGCCCCGTGTCTTTAACCGTCACATCAAAACCAGTTAATATTTCTCCTTGTTCTGTTTTCATTTTTAGAGAAGCTTTTAGCGAAGCTGGAAAGGTAATATCAATATCTCCATTAAATGTAGAGTACGACATGGGTGTTCCGTCTGTCACCTTATCAAAAGTTGCTTTGATCTCCCCATTATAGGAAGTGGCTACCACTGATCCGGAAATGTTTAGAGCTGTGATATCACCATTGTAATTTGTTAATTCTAATTGCCCCTGAATGTTGGTGATTATCAAATCACCATCGTTGTAGGTACTCACATCCAGATCAAAACCAGAAGGAACTTCAATCTCTAAATTGATTTTATGATTCCATGAGTTGGATTGTACTTTAACTGAATTGCTGCTCTCTGAAACTTCAAGATCAATACCTCCGCCACCAATTCGTTTTAAGCCATCTTTTGATTTTGATTTATCTTCGTTGTTATTGTTGTGGTTGGAATTTACATTAACCTTAACATCTACTTTAACGTTCGAATTTTTATGGTGACGATCATCATCTTCATCACGATCATTGTCATCCTCATCATCTTCTACGGATTTGTATTTAATCAATACATCCTTACGGCCTGTTCCCTTTACGGTAATAGAGCCATAATTGATGTGGGCCTTTAATTTTCCACGCTTCGCAGGATCGCTCAAAGGAACAACAAACTCGCTGGCAGATTGTGCCGATGCGATGGAAGAAGTAATGAGCATCGCTCCGAAGGTGATGAGTATTATTCCGATTATTAATATTTGCTTTTTCATAATTCCGATTTTAATTTTCTATTAGTCAGTACTTGATTTGTTGTTTTAGTTTTCTTTTAGGTATACGTTTCCGTTAAACGTTTCGAAGTCGAGCAGTGCACCACCTTTGCCTACCTTATAGCGGTTTCCCTTTACTTTGTATTTTATTCCTTCTTTTCCTTTTTTCTCTTCTACCAATGCTGGCAGTCTTTCAATCTGATCAATGTTGGTGTAGAATTCACCGTTAAAACTTTCGAAGCTTAAACTTGCCGCCAGGTTTTTTTGGAAGTAGGCATTAATGTCGCCATTCAATGTATAGAAGCGGCAATCCTTGTCAGGATTCTGAGTATAGGTAATGTCTACATCTCCGTTGATGGTGCTGGCGTAAGATTCCCGAACCAGATTGTTGAGTTTAATACTACCGTTAATGTTATCTGCACTAACACTACCTTTCATATTCTCAACCGAAATGTCCCCATTATTAATGGTGCTCAATCGAAGGTGAACAGAAGCTGGAACCTGAAGCGTAAAGTTTAAAGTATAGTCGTAGTTTTCCTGGCAATTTCTACCATCTTGATCACTCCAGTTGTAACCCCATCCTCTTTTGTTCCCATTTGAATGATTCTTATAATTTGTTTTTCTATCAAACTGATGGCAGGGACTGTTGGAATAAAGAATCAATGTGTCAGCGCGATCCAGAATACCCAATTGAATTTCCATCTTTCCCTTCTCCAATCTTTCCTGCGTTTTGGCTTTGATGGTTTTTTCAACGGTGAGTAAAATTTTATCTCCGGCATATCCCACTACTTTTATACTTCCATTAATGTTAGCAATCATAAGAGCGTTGTCAATTGATTTTTTTTCGAAGATAAGTTCCTTTGTAATCTTCTCTGTAAAGCTTTGCGCTATGGCCAACTGAACAATCAGCGAAAGACCGAGCATGAATAGTATTTTTTTCATATTGCGTTAGGTTAAAACATCAATAGTTTGTTTGATTTTATTTTTAACACCTTTTGGTGTGTTGGAATCTTTTAAAACTTTCTCTAACTCTTTCACGGAAGATTTCTCTTGCAATGCAGCCATCAGTTCGGCCAGAGCGATTTGAACCAAGGGTGAGTTTTGTTTTCCAATCGATCGAATAAGCTCTTCGCGAACATGATTATCTTTAACATAAGGATGCAATGCTTCCAGAGCCGCTAACCGCACATTTACATTGTCATCATTGTTTAAAGTCTGTAACAAAGCCCGGGTTACCGTACTGCTCGCACCATCCATTTCTTGTGTTAGGTTTACCGCTTTCAGTCGATCTGTCGCAGATTCATTTTCCAAAAGCGAAAGCATCATCATCTCCTTCAATTCAGAAACTTCTTTTGTGAGTACGGATACTTCTGTTTTTTGTGATGGCGATTGCATTACATATCCCCCAAAAAAACCAATCAACAATGCAATGGAGGCAAACGCAAGTTTCGGAAGTAACTCAGGCCATGAAAAAAAAGTAGTCCATGATGATGGCTTAACTGATTTTTTTTCCTGTGCCAGCATTTCATAGAACCGGTTATCCAATTCAACACTCGGCACCGGACTTTCAATTTTGAGTATTTGCTCATCAAGCAAAGTCAAATCGTTTAAATCGGTTAATTCAATCTCACCAGACTCAATCAATTGCTCAATCGTCTTTAATTCAGCATCATTTAGCTGTGACGCATTGTACCGGGCAATCAATTCATCAATCATTTTCTTTTCCATATCACATCCTTTTTTCTAACTGCATGTAAACCGTTCTTAAATCTTGTAAGGCACGAAAAACTTTTACTTTTACGGTTCCTTCCGTGCATCCTAGTATCTCCCCAATCTCTTTATACTTTTTCTCCTGATACTTACTCAGCAACAAGATCTCGCGCTTGTCTTCCGGTAGCTTATCCATTGCCATGGATAGAAGTTGCATTTCTTCATCTTGTTGCATTTCATTTGACTTGTTATCATCATGGCCTAATCGATCTTGCCACGATTCAAGCGAGTCTTTTGCCTTCAGTTTATTTTTTCGGAAATGGTCATGACTCACATTACGCGCAATATGAAACATCCATGTTCTGAAGTCGCCCTCTCCGCGAAAGAGGTAACGATATTTCAGAATCCGAATGAAGGTATTCTGAACGAGGTCTTCGCTCAAATCGACATCTCTGTTCAATCCATAGAAGAAACCATACAAGGGTTTCTTGTATCGCTCGAACAGCAGGCCAAGCCGATCAAGGTCTCCCTCTTTTACCTTAAGCATTAAGGCATTATCACTAATTGCTTCCAAATCCGGTTTTGAAGTTTTCAAATAGGGTAACTTAAGGTTTATCGAATGGTTACCGATGTTGGCAAAAGAAAAGTACGTATTTCACCACACTTATTATTAAGCAGCTAATGTTATAGAACTTAATGGCTTTGTGACAAACGAAATAGGCCACAAAGACCCAAAGTCACAAAGAAAAATGCAATCATTTTCATCATTTGCGTAGCATCAGTGAGTAATTTCGGCCAAACTATTATCGAGATGAAAAAGTGGTTTATTCTTCCCCTTGCAGCAGTCGTAACATTTATGAGCTGCACTCCATCAAATGAAAAAAAGCTGGTATGGTCTGATGAATTTGAGTACGCAGGCACACCAGACTCAACAAAATGGAGTTACGATCTGGGTGATGGATGTCCGGATAATTGTGGATTTGGAAATAATGAATGGGAGTATTACACGAACGATCTCAAAAATGTGAGAGCTGAGAATGGACTGCTCATCATTGAAGTGCAGAAAGATTCACTGGGAGGAAAGGCATATACGTCCACCCGAATGGTTTCGAGGAAAAAGGGCGATTGGCTTTATGGCCGTATTGAAGTAAAAGCAAAACTACCAAAAGGCAGAGGAACCTGGCCTGCCATCTGGATGCTCTCTACGGATTGGAAATATGGAGGATGGCCTGCAAGTGGAGAGATTGATATTATGGAACATGTCGGTTATGATCCTGGCGTAGTGCATGGAACGATTCACACGGAATCATATAACCACGTAAAGCAAACACAGAAAGAAGGTAAGATCACGGTGGCGGACGCGCAGGAAGCGTTTCATGTTTACGCTATCGACTGGTCAGAAAATAAAATGGATTTTTATGTAGACGAAAAACTCTATCATTCCGTTGATCGTATATCCACCGATGATTTTAAGGGATGGCCGTTTGATCAGCGCTTCCATTTAATATTAAATGTTGCCGTTGGTGGAAACTGGGGAGGCAAAGAAGGTGTTGATGAAAGTATTTGGCCGCAACGCATGGAAGTTGATTATGTGAGAGTGTATCAATAATGAAGCAATGATGAAAACGAATTTTATTTTAAGAACATTAATTATTCTCGTTATACTAATTATCAATGTTAGCTGTGACCAGATTTCGAAGAGTATTGTAAGACAAACCATTCAATACAATGAGCGAATTGGTTTGGTTAACGATCATGTAACCCTTACCAAAGTCGAAAATATAGGAGCGTTTTTAAGCCTGGGAAATTCGCTACCCAATATTTTGCGAATTATTCTTTTGATAGTTCTTCCGGGTTTGGCCATGGCATATGGATTGTATTTTCTGTTGACCAAAACGACAATGCCGAAAGCAACATTGATTGGACTTAGTTTTGTGCTTGGTGGCGGGATAGGTAATATGTATGACCGCATTACCTATGGTTCTGTGACGGATTTCGTCCATATTGATTTTATCATTTTTCAGACTGGTGTTTTTAATATGGCCGATGTTTCCATTATGATGGGCATGTTTTTGATTTTAATACAAGCTTCGACAAAGGAATTGACGGGGAAGTTAAGGGCTTGAAACGAAGGTTATGGTTAGCATAGAAGCGTTTACAAAACTTGCACTCTCTTTTCCAGAAGTAACCGAAGCTCCGCATTTTGAAAAGAAATCGTTTCGCATTGGTAAAAAAATATTCGCCACACTCGATGTCTTACAGAATCAAGTCTGTATTCCATTATCCGAAATTGATCAAAACGTTTTTTCCTCTTACGATAAATCGGTTTTCTTTCCGGTGCCCAACAAGTGGGGTAAGTTGGGTTGGACGTTTATTAATCTGAAGAAAGTTAAAAAATCAATGCTGGTTGATGCGCTTACTACTTCATATTGTAAAGTAGCACCCAAAAAACTTTCTGCGCTGGTAAAACCAAAAATCGAAGAATGAAAATTACTTTCCTGTATACGTAGGCTTTCGTTTTTCAATAAAGGCATTCATTCCTTCCTTTTGATCTTCAGATGCAAAGGTGAGGTAGAAATTTTTTCGCTCGAATAATAATCCTTCATCCAGATGATTTTCGAATGAGCTGTTAACGGCTTCTTTAGCAAGTTGCACAGCTACGGGCGACATCTGCGCAATTTCTTTTGCGAGTTGTACGGCTTCAAACAAGTACATTTCAACAGGAACAACTTTATTTACTAATCCATAGAAGTGTGCTTCTTCTGCTGACAGAAATCTTCCGGTTAAAATCAGTTCCATTGCTTTTGCTTTGCCAATGGCTTTCGTCAATCGTTGTGTTCCGCCTGCTCCCGGCATTGTTCCGATTTTAATTTCAGGCTGACCGAACTTGGCAGTTTCAGATGCGATTACCATATCGCAGGTCATTACAAACTCGCACCCACCACCTAATGCAAAGCCAGAGACGGCAGCAATGATTGGTTTTTTTGTTTTTCGAATTTGATCCCAGGTACTGAACTGATCAATCATCAACATATCGATGGCAGATTGATTGGCCATTTGTTTTATATCGGCACCAGCTGCAAAAGCCTGTTCATTACCTGTTATGATAATCACTCGCACCGTTTCGTCTTTATCAAGTTGTTTCAATGCATCGCGCACCTCTTCCATCAACTGACGGTTCAATGCATTTAATTCCTTTGGTCGATTCAATTGAATGAGCGCGATACCTGCTTCGTGTTGCGCATTGACTTTAATAAATTCCATTTTCTTTGTTTTAACGATATGAGAGAATTATTGACCGGGCTCGTAGCCGTAGGTAAATATAAATGAAGGAAGGATGTAAAAAGAGAAAAGCCCCCTCTTTTCAGAGGCGGGCTTTTCAAATCAAAAGGCTAAAATTACTCTACTGACTCTTTATCACGGTGCCTTTATTTTAGTAACCCTTTTCATTTACTTTGCACATCTGGTTTTTTTAACCCTGTGTTCGTCAGCATGATTCAAAAAAGGATTGTATTCGTTTGTTTAGGCAATATTTGTAGGTCGCCATTGGCTGAAGCCATTTTTATAAGCAAGGCCAAAGAGAAAAAATTACTACAATATTTCGAAGCTGATTCGTGTGGCACCTCTAATTATCAGATTGGTGATACGCCTGATCATCGAACCGTGGCCAATGCAACGAAGAATGGAATAGTGATGAATCATATCGCTCGTCAGATTCGGCAACACGATCTTGATTATTTTGATTTGATTGTAGCAATGGATAAGATGAATCATCGTGATATTTTAAGGTTGGCAAAAAATGAAGTTCACCAAAGAAAAATCATGTTAATGCGCGATTTTGATTCAATCGGAAATGGACAAGATGTTCCAGATCCTTATCATGGAGGCGAGGGTGACTTCCAGGAAGTATTTGAGATTTTAAACCGATCGATGGATTATTTTATTGAAGATGTTGAGAAGCAACTGAAATTTTAAATTACCAGTTACTAACACGTCATTACAAAAAAGAAGCGCGTCATTGCGAGGAAGCTTTCAACGTTTCGTTGAAAATGCTGACGTGGCAATCCCCTCCCTATGAAATGCGAAAGAGTGAGTTCATCTTAATGAATCTACTTTCGTCAACGTCCGTGCGGCTTTACTTATGTAAATTGTAGAGAGGGAATTGCCACGTCAGCTTTTAATATCTTGATAGCTATTAAGAGTGTGCATGCTTCCTCGCAATGACGTAACTTCATTAAACCGTAGCTGCCTGTTTTATCAGTTGCGCCATCTTTTCTGAAACAGGAATTTTCAGTGCCGCATCGATTGCTTTTGGTGACATCTTCTTCAATGTTTTCTTAATGATATCAACTACCTTTTCATCTTCATGCTTGGCAGCAAAGGCTTCAAGGTAATGTTCAATAAAAACGAGGCAGATTACATCTTCCAATAACTGGGTGTCTGCATTGGTAAATAATTCTTTTTTCAGCAGTAAGAATTTTACTTTGTCGATCACAACAGAATCATAATCGCATGAGGTTAAAATTTCTTCGGCAATTTTTGCATGATGGGTTTTCTCCTGGTTTCGCCATTGTAAATATCCTTTCTTATCCATGGCAAAATGGTCGCGGGCAATTTCCCATCTTCCAATGTGCTGACAACGGGCAGCGAGTTGTACATACTCTGGAGCATCGGCTGCATATTGATTGAGCTTTGCTGTCATGCGCTCAGCGTATAGTATTTCTTTTGAATACATTTTGCCATCAGACTCTTCCTTATTGGGATCATTTTGATTGTAGGAATCAAAAGCGTCAATGGCTTTTTTGAATTGGCTGGTAGAGGTTGTCATGGTTTAAAGTTCTGAAAAGATAAAGCATCAACAAAAGGATAATGCTTTCAGTAGTGGAAGTTATAAATTATCGTAAAACGGTTTCCTTCTCTCCAGTTTTAAATCCTGAAGAATAGAAGCTTTCACTGCAATGGTAAAGTTATACGATTGGAACCTTCCAAACGGAACCCAATTTACCCGCATGGTCCAGCAATGTAAATCGCGTGTTATGCCAATGTTGGTCTGAGTAAATTCTTTCGATTCAAAATGGTAGCCCGAGCTATAGGTAATTTTCCACGCCTTTGAAATGGAGAAGTCTCCATTCATGTTAACGGTTTGCGTAACTTTTGCTTTTTGATTTACCTGGTGACTATAACTTAAATTGTAGCTCAGGTTTAAGCTCCACGGAATCTCAAAGTCAACGTAGGCATCCGGGTTTTGGAGTAGAAATTGTTTTTCGCCATCTGGCAAATCAGACTTTGCAATTTTTTCGCGACTGCTGGTTTCTTTGCTTAGCGCTTCTGGGTTTAAGTTGGTACTGACAGCAAGTGCTGCGCTTGTAATTCTACCTATCTTTCCTGCTTTTAAAGCATAGGAGTTAATTCTTGTTTCCGTAAGTATTATTTCATCTTCACTGTTGGTAACAGGGAGATATACATAACTGTATGGATCGAGGGATGCTGATAGGTTTACGTTAAGTTTATTATTTAACACATTGGTATTGGCCGCGATACCAATAGGTGAAAGATTAAATTCATCAGCGATCAGATTGTAACTTGTATTAAACGAAAGGTTATTGAGTAACATTACTTTACGAGCAACGGAATCTTCCTCCGATTTTACTTTCATTTCTACGTTGTTACCCAGACTGAAACCAATTGAACCACTTTTTCCTGTTGTTGATCCACCGTATAGATAACCTTGATGCTTAGACTGATATACAAATTTTTTAGTTTCTTTATTATATAGCGAATCAAAGTACTCCTTATTCCCTGTAAAGTCCGGAGTGTATCCAAATGAAACGGATGGATTCACAACATGCCGTATCGCTTTTACTTTACTGGATTTCTTTTTAATATAATAGGTACCGTAAACACGAGTAGTAAGACCGGCACTAACGGAGTAGTTTGTGATGTTGCTAAAGCCACCAATCGTATCGACTACTTTTAAAACATTGTTGGCATCATATGCCCACTTTTGTTTTTCACCATACATAATATCCGTAATGCTAACCGAAGGTGAGATGGTGAGAAATTTTAAAGCTTTGAAGGAGAATGATATGGGCATCGTATGACGCATACCTTTTCTTCCATTTGCAAACAGTGAGGCAAAATTCTGAGTGAAAGGAGCGATGCTGTCTACTTTCGGATCTACTCCAATTTTTCCGAGATTGTTGTTGAGTCGATTGGCGGCTACCATAGAATATCCAACAGAGAAATTATCCAGTGGTCCGGTCTTCCCTTTTTTACTTAAGAAAGGATAGATGTTGGTCATGTTTAAACTGAGGCTCGGCAATTGAAGGTCAACAATTTCTGTCACCAAATCCTGATTGTGACTTAAGTTTAAACCAAGTGAGAAGGGAGTTCCTGTAAATCGTTTGCTGAATGAAATGTTGGAACTAAGCTTGGTAGTAGTATTGCTGATGGTAGATGATGTTTGTTGGTCTTGTGTGCCGTACCCAATATTATTATTCTTATTGAAGGATGCCGTTGCTGCATTTACGGAGGCAGAAAATCTGGCGGTTCCTTTTGTTTGGGGAGAGTGGTTCCATGAAATATGATAGTCCTTCGTATAGTCCTGGCTTTCAATTTTATTATCCGAGCCCGGGTTTTTTGAATAAGCGAAATTATAGCTGCCGGTGTATTTATATCGCTTGTTGTAGTTTGAATTAACGTAAAGCGCGTGTGATCCTTTTGAATAGATATCAGCAGTAACTGCCAGTTTTACTTGTTCACTAATATCAAAGAAGTAACCTACACCTCTCATGTTAAAACCTCTTCTGTTTTCTGTTCCGAAGGTTGGGAAAAGAATACCCGATGCACTTTCTTTCTGGTCGGGGAACATGCCAAACAAGAATCCAAAAGGGAGAGGAATTTCATTGAACTCCATATAGAAAGGACCCGCTACAATTTTATCATTCGGGATGGCCTTTGTTTTGGTCGCCTTGATTGCATAATGCGGATGCTCCTGATTACAGGTGGTATAGGTATTACGAAGACTTAATAATTCACCCTCTTCATTTTTATAAACCACATCGCCCAGTAAGAAGCCTTCGCCTTGGGTTGTCACTACCTCACTGATGCGGGCTCGCTTTGTTTTAAAATTGTAGACAATGTCTTTTGTTTCATATACTTCAGCGCCATTTTTGAAAATAGGATATCCTACTCTGCGGCCGAGTGAGTCACGAATGCCATGGGCAGTTAATGTTGTTTTGCCATAATCAATTATAATTTCTTCGGCTTCTAATTCTACATCCCCATACTTTATCTTTGCATCTCCATATAACCAGGCCATTTTTCCATCAACGTCTATGCGGATTGAATCATTGGCAGAATAGGTAATGGTGGTTTCAATATCACTTTCTTTTTTGAGGGCAAGCGAATCTTGCTTTACACTATCGGCAGGAATGGAAAGAGAATCGGTTGGAACGGTTATTGAGTCAACGGGTTTGGACAACGAATCGGTTTTATTAGACAAGGCTCCGCGGGGTGGTTTAACACGTCCCTCAACTTGTCCAAAGGAAGCCTGAACGAGAAAAAGAAGGAAAGTTATGGATAGAATATACCGCACACGCGCAGAGTTGAAAGTCAGTTCTTTAGCTTTTACTGAAAATTGTACACTTTTGCGTAAAGTTATTGCAAATACTCTGAACATCTTAAGGCCCGTGAGGAATATCGGTTTAACAGCGCTGCTAATAGCAATTACCTTGCTAAACTCATCCAGTACCTTTCCACCAAAAAATTTAAAGAATTTTGTGGTTGTAATTGATGCCGGACACGGAGGCAAAGATCCAGGCAACTCAGGGAAGGTGGCTAAGGAAAAAGACATTGCCTTGAAAATTTCGTTGAAATTGGGAGCCTTCATTGAAAAGAATATGTCCGATGTAAAAGTGATTTATACCCGCAAGGATGATCGCTTCATCGGATTGGATGAGCGCGCTGACATTGCGAATAAAGCCAAGGCTAACCTGTTTATTTGCATTCATGCCAATTCGCACACCACCACAAAACCTTATGGAACAGAAACCTTTGTAATGGGACACCATAAGGACGATGGAAATCTGGAGGTAGCAAAAAGAGAGAACTCCGTAATCTTGATGGACGAAAATTATGAAGAACGATATCAGGGTTTTAATCCCAATAGCCCGGAATCCTATATTTTATTCACCCTTATTCAGAATGCATATCAGGAAAGCAGTTTGAGGTTTGCCCAGAAAGTTGAAGACCAATTTAAAAACAGGGTAGGACGTTTGAGCAGAGGTGTGAAACAGGCGGGGTTTGTGGTTCTCTGGAAAACAACGATGCCAAGTGTTTTGGTAGAGGCTGGCTTTTTATCCAACTCAGAAGAAGAAAAGTTCTTAAATACCGATGATGGTCAGGATTTAATAGCTTCTGGAATTTATCGGGCGTTCAAAGACTATAAAAGTGAGGTAGAATCTATAAATTGACGTCCTGAAAATAGAGGACATTGTTCCCAAACGTTTACGCATGAAACTATCTAAAGAATTTAAGGTTGGCCTGTTCATGGTCATCTCGATTGCCTTATTATATTTTGGTTTTAACTTTTTAAAGGGGATTGATTTCTTCTCAACCTCTAACAAGTATTATGTTATCTATCAAAATGTAGACAAGCTAACCGAATCGAATGCGGTATATCTGAATGGTTTGGCTGTAGGTCGTGTCAGTGATATTCAGATTCAACAAAGTAAGAATCGCGTGATTGTTGAGTTGGATATTGAGTCCGATATTGTTTTGACGGATTCTTCTACTGCTGAATTAAACGGTGAATTGTTAGGAGGACGTTTTGTTACCTTAAATGCAAATCCCAAAGGGAAACGTCTTGAACCAAAAGACACCATACGGGCTGAAGTAGCGAAAGGTATGCTGGATTTTGCTCAACCTGTTGCGCTTACTTTACAAGAAACATTAAAAAATCTGAACAAACTTTTAGGAGGGCTTTCTGCCAATATGGGCCGAATTGATACCATGTTCATAGGTTTGAAATCTACACCTGTGTTATTAAATAAAACGCTGGCCACAGCCAATGCAAACATTGGAACACTTGGCGGAGAATTTAAAGTGGTTGCAGGTAACATCAATACTACACTGGCTGATCTGAAACCAACACTTGCCAATTTCAAAACGCTTTCTGATTCATTAAAGATGATGGAGCTTAATGGCACGTTGAACAAGGCACAGCAATCCTTAACAAAACTGAATGAAACATTGACGCTACTGAATAAAGGAGATAATACCATGAGTAAATTGATGACAGAAGATTCTCTTTATGTAAACTTGAACAAACTTTTGGTGAGCATCGATTCACTCGCTACTCACTTCAACAACAATCCAAAACATTTTATGTCACCGCTGGGCAAGAGTCGCAAAAAGATAGAGCGCGACCTGAAAGAACAAGCGGAGAAGAAGCAATAAAATTCCTGGTTTCACGCTTCAAGCTGCGGACTTGTGGCCTGAAGCGTGAGCCCTCTGGCTTTTTAACTAGTGTTTATTTACCTATTGAAGTTGTTTCCCCATTTTCAAATCGTTCATTTTCAAATCTTCAAATTGTAATTCTCCATGGCTACCGATTTAGAATTCAACAAGAACGAAGATCAACTCAAGCAACTCATTTCTAAACTTCAGAGTAAGTCGAAGAAAACAAAATTAGGAGGAGGCGAAAAGAAAATTGACGACCAGCATCAAAAAGGAAAACTCACCGCGCGCGAACGCATTGCATACTTAACCGATAAGGATGCAACGTTTTTGGAAATTGGATTATTTGCCGGTGATGGAATGTATGCCGAACAAGGTGGTTGTCCATCAGGTGGAGTGATTACAGGTATTGGTTTTGTAAAAGGAAGGCAGTGTGTAATCGTTGCGAATGATGCTACCGTAAAAGCAGGTGCATGGTTTCCGATCACGGCAAAGAAGAATCTGCGAGCGCAAGAGATTGCTATGGAAAACAGATTACCTGTCATTTATCTTGTTGATAGTGCAGGCGTTTTTCTTCCGATGCAAGACGAAATTTTTCCTGACAAGGAACACTTTGGAAGACAATTTAGGAACAACGCGAAGATGTCATCGATGGGCATTGTTCAGATTGCCGCTATTATGGGAAGTTGTGTTGCAGGCGGAGCGTATCTCCCCATCATGTCAGATGAAGCAATGATTGTAGACAAAACCGGTTCAATTTTTTTGGCCGGATCGTATTTGGTAAAAGCTGCCGTAGGTGAGGTAATCGATAATGAAACATTGGGTGGAGCGTCCACGCATTGTGAGATATCAGGCGTTACCGATAATAAATTTCCAAACGATGAAGCCTGTTTGGATTACATAAGATCCTTGTTTGATAAGATCGGATCGCCATCCGTGGCAGGATTCGATCGCATTGAATCTAAACTTCCTAAATTCAATCCGGAGGAAATTTACGGGATACTTCCTGCCGATCGTTCCAAGCCGTATGATATGCAAGACATCATCGACCGGATAATTGATGATGCGGCCTTTGATGAATACAAAGCACTGTATGGAAAATCATTGATCTGCGGAACCGGGCGTATTGAAGGCTGGGCCATTGGTATCATTGCCAATCAACGCAAAGTGGTGAAGACCAAAAAAGGCGAGATGCAAATGGGTGGTGTAATTTATTCTGACTCCGCAGACAAGGCCGCACGCTTTATCATGAATTGCAATCAGCGAAAAATTCCATTGCTATTCTTACAAGACGTTAGTGGATTTATGGTAGGCAGTAAAGCAGAACACGGAGGCATTATAAAAGATGGAGCGAAGATGGTGAATGCCATGGCGAATTCTACTGTTCCGAAGTTTACCATCATCATTGGTAATTCTTATGGTGCGGGTAATTATGCGATGTGCGGAAAGGCATATGATCCACGTTTAATTTTTGCATGGCCTACGGCACAGATGGCTGTGATGAGTGGAGCCTCAGCTGCAAAAACATTATTGCAAATCAGAGTGAGTTCCTTAAAAGGACAAGGCAAAGAAATTTCGAAGGAAGAAGAGGAGGCATTGTTAAAAGAAATTACAGATAGGTACAACGAACAACTCAGCCCGTATTACGCAGCCTCCAGAATTTGGGTTGATGGAGTAATCGATCCAACCGAAACGCGCACAGCAATATCAATGGGCATTGAAGCTGCGAACCATGCGCCCGTAGAGAAATTTAATGTAGGGGTATTTCAGACCTGAGAGAAATACGTTTCACGCAAAGGCGCAAAGTGCAAAATACAAAGCGCGCTAAGTCGTAGAAAAAATGAGTTACAGAAAATCTCGTAGCTAGTTTCCAATACTGTATTTTGCTCCAGAGAAGCAACCTCTCTGTAGCAATCGTTGTATTAATTGATCCAGCTCCAACGGAGCCGCCTGTTTGTGAATGTAATTGGTGTGTTCGATTTTCAAAATGGATGACCATCCATGTGAACACAGAAGGGTTACTCCTCCGGAGTTGAATGAATCTACCGAATGATTCCCTTGACCTTGACTGAATCTTCGTTAACGTTTAAGTGGAGCGAGAGTGGAGAATCAAGCAATGCACTACGAATCAACACCGAGCCTTCACCGGACTTTCACTGATAAAGACAAGGGTTTCTAAATTTTGTAAGCCCCTTGAACTTGGGCCATTTGAAAGTTGAATGCAAATGTTCAATTTTAAATGGTTAAGTATGAAAAGACAAAGTTTAGAGAAACCCGAATATGTATACCAAAAAAAAATTCAGCGGCCTGAAGATGATGCATTGGACGCGAAGAGAGCTTCGGTTCTTTATTATCTGGTCATTAATTGTCACCGTTTTATATGAAGTAGTTGGGCTTAAATGGTTACAGGTTCCATGGACTGCCCTAGCCTTGATTGGCACGGCTGTGGCTTTCCTTATTGGTTTTCAAAGCAACGCTGTATACGGACGACTTTGGGAAGCCCGTCAGATTTGGGGTGGTATCGTAAATGATTCGAGGATGTTTACCATCATGATTCTTGATATGATTACCAACGAACATGCAAAAGATCCTGCTACCGAAGAAGAATTAGCAGTGCATAAAAAAACCATTGTGTTTCGGCACCTTGCCTGGCTTACTGCCCTTAGACATGCCATGCGACAATTAAAACCATGGGAAACGTATCGAATCAATAAAAGAAATTTTGAAGAGGTCGAGGCTTTGCATATTCCTGAACTGGAATCAACACTGGAAGAAGATCTCAAAAAATATTTGTCGGATGAGGAATATAAAGAAGTGCTTAGTACAACTAATAAGTCGGCTACAGTACTGAGGCTTCAGTCCAATCATTTGCGGAAATTAAAAGAACAAGGATTGATTTGGGAATTTTCTTTTCTGGAATTGGAATCATCGATTGCTAATTTAATTAACCATCAAGGTAAATCTGAGCGTATAAAGAACTTCCCTTATCCAAGACAATTTGCTACGTTGGGATATGATTTTGTTAATATTTTTACATTGATGTTACCATTTGGTATAGTTCCTGAGTTCTCAAAGCTGGGGCTAACGATCATCACAGATTTTCCCGTAGTTGGTTCGTACTTTGTTTGGTTGGCAATTCCTTTTGCTACTATTGTTTCATGGGTGTTTAATACCATGCAACGCATCGGAACAGTGGGAGAGAATCCCTTTGAAGGATCGACCAATGATGTGCCGATCTCGACCATATCCAGAGGTATTGAGATTGATCTACTGGAAATGCTTGGAACGGAAAAAGAATCTATTCCTAAACCCTATACTATATATTCTGATACTCAGATGTAAAATCATTGCATGAGTGCTAAGATAAAGACGTTGATGCTATCAAGTGACAAGGCTTAAGCCCACATTGAGTTGGATTTTATTCAAAACGACAATTCGTGAATTTAAAACTTTGACGAAAAAAAATGGAGGAACTATTAACGAGTACCTAAGAAAAGCCAACTGTTTCCAACAACGAACTATGCTAAAACTCAAACCATCATAAACATTGAACAAATGTTAGACCTGGGAACTCAAAGAATAATGGCTTCGGGAATAATCAACCATATCTTCTCAAATATTGGGTGAACAATAATACCACATAACAATCCTAAACCCCCAAATCCGCGCCATCGGCAATAAGCAGCAAAAGCTCCTTCACTTCTTCCGCTTTTGCATGCTCTCCCATCTTGTCAAACGACATCACTAAATTTCTGAAAACGCGTCTCACAATTTCAAGGCTTGAACACGGTTCGAAGAAAGAAGGTTGGGGTGCTAAATGGAGTTCGTTGATGTAGTTCTCAATATCCTGCCTCGAGAAAATCAATCCCTTATTAAATACATTGATGTAAAACTGAGTTTGGGTTTCATCTTTATAGGTAAGTACAAAAAGATTAGGAAGGTTTACTCCGTGAATGGGTAACTTTAGTTTTTGCGCCACCAACATATAAATCACACAAAGCGTAATCGGATTACCTCGTTTGGTTTCCAACACAGTATTGATCATTGAATTTCCAGGCGAATGAAAATTTTTTGTGTTCGCACCAAATTTTAATTTATTGAACAGAACACTGTTAATTACTTTAACCTGATCGAAAGGGTAGAGCTCTGGCTTAAATTCCAACCAGGTATCATAATAAATCTGTTCGAGTTCCTGCTTTAGTTTTATTAATTCAAGATCTGGATATTGATAGGTAGCGATTAACCAAAGTCCCGTTAGTAAATCCTGATCCTCACTTTCATACCAGGATTTTGTGCGCTCCTTTACTAACTCATATTGAAGAACATGAATAATATCTTCAATTTTTCGCTGTACGTGTGGATTGAAATTGCCCTCCCACTCCTGCTCCAAAAAAGGAATAATGGTAGTGCCCAATGAAAGTATTTTTTCTTCTACGTGGGAAACGATCTGTGTGTCTTCGTCTTCGAGGAGGGAAACAAGGGCTTTGAGTTCAGTGTCTTTCATAGAATAGTGATGGCAACTTCTGAAAAACTTAAATAGCGTCAAAGAAAAATTACGAATTACAAGGAACGAAGTACGAATTATTTTACTCCGCGATTCTCACTTTGCTCCTCATCATTCGTTCTTCGAGCCTTCTTCTATTTCTTTCTCAGGGCACATCCCACTGGCCTCACTTCCGCTGTTTCAATTTTCTGATTCGTAAGCATAATATCGATTGCATCTTTTAAATAAGATTGATGCACATCTTTTTCGACTTGCGCATTGTCATCAATGGCACCACTGTACACCACAAAAAATTTTCCACCTGTGTTTTTTAGTAGAAATACCTGTGGGCTTTTTGTGGCATTCAAACTTTGCATTAAGGTTTGATCCTTATCGGCCAAATATGGAATGGTTATGCCGATCTGCTGCGCTTTTTTGGTCATGTTCTCTGCTGATTCAGCAGCATCAACACTGGAGTTGATAAGCAGCACAGGCACTTTGTCCTGGTAGTCATTTGAGATTTGTTTAATACGTGTTCGGTAATACTCGTCATACGGACAAGTATTGGTGGTAAACACAATCAAAATTCCAGAACAAGAAGGATAGGTATCCAGCGAAATGGATTTTCCATTTACTACATTGGCGAGTGTAAAGTTTGGAACTTGTGCCGTAAGTGAAATAGAAATCAAACTCAAAAAAGTAATGAACAGCTTTTTCATATTTAATATTTTTAATCTTTCAAACCTCTCTTCTCCCCCGGAGAAGGGCTGGGGATGAGGCTTACTCCATCCTTTTATTAAAAACCAAAACAAACTCCGGATATACCTTATAGTATAAAGGTATCACCCTTTCCATATCCTTTACAATAATCTTTCCAATGATATTACCTTCCATTTGCCGCTGAAATGGAAGTATTCTCATGTTCTCAGAAAAAATCAAATCCTTCTTTCCATAGATTTTGATAAGGGTTTCTTTGGCGCACCAATAAATACAATGTTTAATAATATCCGTACCGGCATCCTTCACTTCATCTACATGGTGAATTCGCGAAGCAATGCGCAATAGTTTTTCTTTTGGTTGCTCTAAGTCAATACCTACCGATTCATACTTATCCAACAACACCGCCACAAACGGAAACGAGTGGCTTAGAGAGATTTGATAATCATATCCAACAGGATACGGTTTGCCGAAGTCATCTTTTACAATGCCTTGAAAGTTTAAGTCCATCGCCTCCATTACTTCTTTCACCAACACACGACCTGCCAGCCATTCTAATCGCTTCTGCGGACTGGTAACTGTATCAGATAATTCTTCTAAAGACGATACCATTTCTGCAAGCGTCTCTTCTTCTTCTTCGATTCGCCACAATGCCCAGGTGCGCCCTAATTCAACAACTAATTTTTCAAGCGGCATAATGATTAACTTTGCCGTAAGTTAAAACTTTCATATAGTTTATCGTCATCCATGTCAAACGTTCAGGTTTCTAAACTTAAGACTTTAACCGGTCATCAGGATTGTGTTTATACATTGGCAAAATCAAACGAACCCCACCGTTTTTTTTCCGCGGCAGGCGATGGTATGGTGGTCATGTGGGATTTAAATAACACAGAAACTGCCGAACTCATTGCCAAATTACCGAACTCCATTTATGCCTTGCATTATCATCCTGAAAATGATTTACTCATAGCGGGTCATAACTATGATGGCATTCATCTTTTAGACTGGAAAAACAAAAAAGAGATTGCTTCCTTACAACTCACCAAGGCTGCCATTTTCGATATCCAATCGTATAATGACTATTTGTTTGTAGCAACAGGTGAAGGCGTTGTTATGAAAGTAGATTTAAAACGATTGAGTACTATTGCGCAGACAGCGCCCTGCGAAAAAAGCGCGAGGTGCATCGCGATACATCGGAAGCGCAAGGAAATTGCAGTAGGATACAGTGATCATACCATCCGCGTTTTTGATTTTGAGGATATGAAATTGAAAAAGGAATGGGCCGCACATACTAATTCGGTGTTCACTGTTCGTTATTCACCTGACGGCAATTTTCTCTTCAGCGGTTCACGTGATGCTCGCTTAAAAGTATGGGATGTGAAGGCCGATTACCTTCAGGTTACGGAGATCGTTGCCCACCTGTTTGCGATAAATCAACTCGATTTTAGCCCAGATGGCAAACATTTTGTAACTTGTAGCATGGATAAGTCCATTAAGGTTTGGAGCACCGAAGAGTTGAAGCTGCTGAAGGTAATTGATAAGTCCCGGCACGCAGGGCACGGCACATCGGTCAACAAGGTTTTATGGACTTCTTTTCAAAATCAATTGCTGAGTGCCAGCGATGACCGAACGATATCAACCTGGAACATCATTTTTTAAACTTGTAATATCATGAGAGTAACACCGCTTGAAATCCGACAAAAAACCTTCGAGAAAAACTTCAGAGGGTATGAGAAAGACGAAGTCAATGCCTTTCTGCAAAGCCTTTCACAGGAGTGGGAAAAGATTTTAGATGAAAATAAAGAATGCCGCATACGACTGGAGTCCGCTGAGCGCGAAGTAGCCAAACTACGTGAAGTAGAAAGCTCGCTCTTCAGAACATTAAAGACAGCTGAAGACACCGGTGCCAATGTAATTGAACAAGCTCGTACCTCTGGTGAATTGTATTTACGCGAGGCGCAGTTCAAAGCCGATGCTATGATCAATGAAGCCAAATCGAAAGCAAAAGATACCATTGAAGAATCAGACATGCGAGCAAAAGAAATTTTGGCCGAGATGGAAGATCGTTTAAAAGCATTGGTTGATAATTATAAAAAAATTGAATCCTCGCGCGATACCTTGCTGAGCGAATTAAAGCGTTTGGGTAGCGATGCATTAGAGCATGTTGAGCGCACGCGCAACAGCGCCAATACCTTTGATCCCGAAAAACATCTGGCCATGGCGAAACGCGAAACGCGCAGAGCCATCTTCCCCAATTTAGAGTTTGAGCTTTCACGCAAGTCCATCGTTACGGAGAAGGAAATTGTGTTGGAAGAGCAAACCATATTGGTGGAGAAGAACACAAAAAAAGTTCAGAAGTCTTTCTTTGACGAAATCGGATAATGGGAAGAGTTGCCCTCGAAGGTCTCGAGTTTCATGCTTTTCATGGAGTGTATCCGCATGAGCGCGAATCCGGCAATTGGTTTGAAGTAGACATTGCTGTAGAAACTGATTTTGCCAAGGCTGCTCAGCACGATGAGTTGGACGGTACAGTAAATTACGAAACGCTTTTCAGGATGGTGAAAGAAGAAATGGAACAACCGTCCAAGCTTCTAGAGACCATTGTTGAAAAAATTGCCAACGATGTATTAGACGCCATGCCTGAAGTCACGTTAATTGAATTAAAGATTGCCAAACTCAATCCACCCATCGGTGGTAAATGCAGAAAGGCCATTGTGAGCCTCACTAAAAAAAGATAATAATTCCAATCATGATGAGATTACTTATTGTATTCCTGTTTTTGTGCGCCACAAGTTTTGCTCAGGATAAACCTGCCTACACATTATTTTCAGGAGAAGGTAAATCCGTTGATTATGATAAGATGATCAAGGCATTGGACAAAGCGGATATTATTTTGGTGGGCGAACTTCATGATAATTCGATTGACCACTGGCTTGAACTTCAGATTTTAAAAGATGTTTATGCTAAACATAATGATTTAACCATTGGCATGGAAATGTTTGAAGCCGATGATCAACTGGTGTTGGATGAATACCTTAATGGAACGGTTGAAGAAAAGCATTTGCTCAGCGAAGCCAAGGTATGGGACAATTATAAAAACGACTACAAACCTTTAATTGAATTCGTGAAGGTAAATAAATTGAAAGCCGTAGCTACAAATGTACCGAGACGATATGCCAACCTGGTTTTTCGAAAAGGTATTGATGCATTGAATACATTACCTGATGAAGCAAAAAAATACATTGCGCCTTTGCCGATTACCATCGATCTTGAATTGCCCGGCTACAAAAGTATGATCGCTTCCATGGGCGGACATGGCCCGGCAGGAAGTGCCGAGAACATGGCACGATCACAAGCGGTGAAAGATGCTACCATGGCGCACTTCATTTTGCAAAACAAAAAATCCACCTTCATCCATTATCATGGATCATACCACTCTCAAAACTATGAAGGTATCTACCTGTATTTAAAAAAGGCCAATCCCAATCTCAATATTGTTACCATTCATTCAGTTGAGCAAACTGCTATTGATAAGTTAGAGGATGCAAACAAGAAGACAGCAGATTTTATTATTTGCATTCCGAGTGATATGACGAAGACGTATTAGTAGAAGTGTAATCAATCCTATCTTTCGGTTGATGTATGATAGTGTCTTATTTTATTGCAAGCTGTGAAGTGTAACCTTACAACTGGACAATTTTCATTTCAATAAATTTGAAGAGTAAAGAGATAGATATAGACCAATTTAAGACAATTGAAGGACTATATTCTTTCATTGATACTAACGCATACAATCTTGAAAGAAATTGGGACTTGACAGACCTGTGGGTTAAATACAGAGACAAGACCATCGATGAGGAAGAGAAGCAAAAAGCGCAATGGGAAATTGATTGCTTCATGTTTGAGATAATAGGTGATAGACTGTTCTCTCAGGTCTATGCAGGAGCTCAAAAAACTGGCGAGGTAACAAGATATCCTGATTTAAATGATTTACAGATAAATGTCATTGAGTACCTTAAACTAAGAGCCGTTGGCTCATTAAATCCAATCTTAAAAGCAAGATACAATCATCTACTTTGGAAATGTCCCATTGGAATTAAGCATAATAAGTTTGCTATTGCGGCAATTGAAAATTACGTTAAAGCTATTTATGAGTATTGTGAACTATTCGCATCTGACCACCACAAAGAAACACCGTATCAAATTGGAAGGTTGTATGAAACTTTACTTTCAATTTCGAACGATATCATAAAGATTAACGCGACACTGATAAAAGATCTTACTAAAAAGTTGCTATTTCATTCAAATGGATTTGAGTTTTATACAAAACATGGTATTCTCAATGATATGCTGAAGTATCCAAAACTTTTTAAGCCTAAAGATTTTGAGAATACCCTAAAAATAATAGATGAGGAAGTTTACAAGAACAAATCAGATAATTTTCTATTGGTGAATTATCATATTCCTACCGCTCTTAAGATTGCAGCAAAAACCAAATCAGATATTAAGAAATGGCATAACGAAATCGGACTAGCATATCTTAGATTGGCGGAGTCAGAAACAAAAGAAGATCGTTTTTGGATTAAGCAAGATTATCATTCTAAAGCAATAAAATCATTCATTCTTGCTGGAAATAATGAGAAGAAAAATGAGGCAGAGCATCTTTATTCAGAGCTTAAGCCTAAAGTTAAGTTACAGAACATTAGAATTGAGTTTGATGAACAGACACAAAAGCAATTGCAAGACTTTCAAGATTATACTAAGCGATTGGCAGATAATGTTCTTAAGCAAACACCGAATGATGTTTATAAAGCAATTTCAAGCGGATTATTTTTTCCAAAGTATGGAGATGTTCTTAAAGTATCTGAAGATACGGACAATGCTTTTTTAGACTTGGTCACAACGATACATTTTGACAAGAACAAAAATATTTCGCAACAACCAAAGGAATTAGAATCGGATAAGAAGATTTATGATATATATAGCCAACACATTAGAATTGCTGTGTTGCCGTATTTATATTTTATTATAGTTCCAGGGATAAAATCTGGCCATCTTACATTTGCGAATTTCATTGAATTTATTGCAACACAATCATGGATAGGGAAACCTCATTTGAAGTATGATCTGGGTGGGGAAGAAAAGTCCACAAATTGGATTGGTTTATTAAGCCCTTCTATAATAGATTTCTTCATTCAGATACAAGGTTGGTTAAGCAGTAAGTATTACAAGCCCAGTTTTGTATTATGTGTTGATAGCCTAACATTAAAATTTGAGGGATTGATGAGAGATTTTTGCGAAAGAATGAGTATTCCGACAAGTGTGAACCGGCCAAAAGGAATGCAGGAAGCATACATCCATAATGTATTAGACAACGAAATAATTAAAAAGTTTTTTAACGAAGATGACTTACTTTTCTTCAACTACTTGTTTTCGGCAGACAATGGACTGAACCTTAGAAATAATGTTGCTCATTGCTTTTACGACTATCAAGAATATCATTATGATCAAATGTTCTTGCTAATTGCTGCACTACTGAGACTTGCAAAATATGATTATAGCGCTAAGGTAGCAAAGCCCACTAATTAGAAGTATAAGAGCTACTTCTCCCCATCCACAAACATAAACCCCCTCACTTCCTCCCCCTCAAAGAAATCCACCTCTTTGCCAATTAAATACATCGTGTGGCGTTTGTCTACATATACCGGCACACCAACTACGGAGTAAGCAATGTCAGTTTCCTTTTTCTTGTCGAAGCCAATAATGAGGGAAACGCCTGAACATCCACCACCGCGAACACCCACACGCAGACCATATTCGGCTGGAATATTTTTGGTTTGCATGATCTTTCGGATTTCTTCCAGCGCGCGGGCTGAAATGGTTACAGGCTGAAGGGAGTCAAACATTTCGAATTCGGCTAAATTGCCTTTAAAATTATCTAAATTTCGAACATATTTAATTTCAAATTAATTCTATGGATGCTCTTATTGAGTTTATAAAAATTCTGGTGCCGGCTGCGGTTGTGCTTTATGCTATGTATCTGGTGGTACGCTTATTCGTCCAACGCGAAATCGACATCAAGAAATTGGAGGTGCGGGGCAAATGTATCGAAACCGTTTTGCCCAACCGGTTACAAGCTTACGAGCGCATGACGCTTTTTCTTGAACGCATGGCGCCACAAAATCTATTAATGAGATTAAATGCTGGAGGTATGCCAGCCCGGGAATTCCATCAGTTATTGTTGACTGAGATCCGAAATGAATACAACCATAATGCTTCACAACAGATTTACATCGGTGAGGAGGTTTGGAACATGATCAAAAACTCAAAAGAAGATTTGATTGTAATGATCAATGAAGCGGCCAGCGAAATGACTCCTGAATCAACGAGTTTAAATTTATCGAAGAAGATTTTTGAGAAGTCGATCATCAAGACCGTTGATCCCATTGCACATGCATTATCTGAATTGAAGAAAGAAATTTATCAAGTATTTTAAAGTATAGTGGTGCCACCGCTCAAAGTGGTGGCACCACTAATCGATAAAACTAAATTCAAAATGAAAACCGCATTGATTGCCGGCTCTACCGGACTGATTGGCAAACACCTTCTTCAACTTTTGTTGGAAAGCGATCAATATAATCTGGTAAAAGCAATCACACGCAAGCCTTTGGATTTCCAACATCCAAAGCTGGAAAACATTGTTGTTGATTTTGATAAGATGACTGAGCAATATTCTCATTTCAAAACTGACGATGTGTTTTGTTGCTTAGGAACAACGATGAAACAAGCAGGCTCGAAGGATGCATTCAAAAAAGTAGATTATGATTATCCTGTCGAGATTGCCAAGGTCTGCAAATCGCAAGGTGCAAAACAATATTTATTAGTATCCGCCCTTGGAGCGAATACAACTTCTGGTATTTACTACAATCAGATTAAAGGACAAGTAGAAGAAGCCATCGGTGCTGTGGCTTACGACCGTTACCATATTTTCAGACCGTCCTTGTTAATGGGCGATCGCGCAGAGAAAAGAGGAGGTGAGGATGCTGCAAAGATAGTGTATAAGATTTTTGGCTTCCTTATCCCGACAAAGTATAAAGGTATTCAGGGTGAACAGGTAGCAAGCGCCATGCTTCATTTTGCTTCATCAATAGGAAGCGGAAAATTCATTCATGAATCGAATGAACTTCAATTGGTAAATAGTAACTAAGTGTTGGCGTTCGAAGTGTTGAAGTATTAATTCTTTTTTTTAACCTAAACTTCAACACCTGGTGGCTTCAACACTTAAACACTTCGCACCTCAACACTTTTAAAAATGATCGCAGTCATTCAACGAGTAACAGAAGCTTCGGTAGAAATTGAGAAATCAATTAAAGCAAAAATCAATCATGGTCTAGTCGTTCTTGTCGGTATTGAAGATGCTGACAATGCTGAAGATATTGAGTGGCTTTCGAACAAAATTATCAACCTGCGCATTTTTGATGATGCAGATGGTGTGATGAATGTAAGTGTGAAAGATTCTGGTGGTGATGTTATTGTAGTGAGTCAGTTTACCTTGCACGCCAGCACGAAGAAAGGTAATCGTCCTTCTTACCTTAAAGCATCTAAACCCGATATAGCCATTCCTCTCTATGAAAAATTTATAAAAGAAGTAGAGCTTGCTCTAGGCAAGCCAGTTCAAACCGGAACGTTTGGTGCGGACATGAAAATAAAATTAATAAATGATGGTCCAGTGACGATTACTATTGACACAAAGAATAGAGTTTAGCATTCACTAGTTGTTGAGCAATTCAAATTATTTTGGTGTCGTAGGTCTAACTTCTATTTTACTCGGTAATGTTCTTGGATTCATTAGCAGTAAATCGACAACCATTTGTCCGATATCTTCGGGTTGGATTTTCCACGCATCTGTCTCTGACACAACATGATCATTAAATTGTGTGGCTACCGATCCAGGCATAATCGTAGTGACTTTGATACCGTACTTTCGTATATCCAGCATTACGGCTTGAGTAAATCCAACCAATCCAAACTTACTGGCATTATATGCCGATGCGCCCGCGAAGAAATTGGTACCAGCAAGACTTGCTATGGTAATGATATATCCCTTTGTCTTTTTTAACTCTTCCAAACTTGCTTTGATGCTGTAAAAAACTCCTGTTAAGTTCGTGTCAATGGTTTCCAGCCACTGCTCAGTTGAGATATCTTCTATAGAGCCGAAATGCCCTACACCGGCATTGGCAATAAGTATGTCAAGTTTGCCCCACTTCTTTATGATGCCAGCGATTGCTATATTTTGAGACTCAGCATTTCGTACATCAGCTTCAAAACCAATGGCTTCACCTCTACCCAGAATATTTAGTTTTTTAACTGTCTCATCAATTAATTCTTTTGACCTGCCTGTGATGGCAACATTAATGTTCTGATTTACCAAAGCTTCTGCAACTCCGTAACCAATACCTTTTGTTCCGCCTGTGATGAGTGCAGTCTTATTACGAGTCGATTCCATAGAAGTATTATTTCAAAGTTAAATTTCCGGATGTATTTTCTCTGAATTGAATTCTTTATTATTCAGAATGTGAATATCAAACAGGCGAGTTCACCAGTTTGTTCCAGTGGACTAATTATTTGTTACATTCCTTTAATGAGGAAATAAAAGTAGGATTGATGACTATTTTACTTTTAATAGAAGTAACTTTTTGCTCTTCCCTTCAATTTCCTCTCGATTCATCAACATTCTTCTGAATTTACCTGTTGCGAACATTTCTGCCTGATCATCATAATGTTCACTCATTACATTGCCAGATTGCCCCGTTGGTGAAATCGTTTCTCCGTTTTCAATTGAACTAAAGTCCGTGATCTTTCGAAGTGCTGGTCCTACGTCTACTTTAAAATAGCCTGTGGTATCAAGTGAGAAACTTAGGTTGTTCAATACTTCACTTCCGCCATCAACAGAGAAAGGTCCAACATTAAAGATTTTGTCCATTGGCTTTACAGCACCAAGAGGATGTTCGTGCGTGAGCGTATGTATTTTTCCCCAAACCCAATCGCCTGGTTTTTCTCCACAATTTTTCTTTAGCAATTCAAGTGTTTTATCTGCTGCGCGCTGAATAATATTCGCCCGCGTTTCCTTCAGATCTTTTGTCCGAACATCATCCCACCACGGAGATAAATTATTTTGCAGCAGCATGAGATATGAATTCTTAATAATAGAACTACCGAGCAATGCTTTCGTAGCATTGCCTCCTAACTCATCGATCATAGAGGCATACATAATTTGCGAAAGCATGTTGTAGTAAACAGAAGGAGCTGTATCTGTTGCTTTATGATTACCATTCCAGTTTTCAAGTTGATTAATTAGATCTTGATACTCTTCTTTGTTTACTGATTTTAAAACCAACGCCATTTCTTTTGCTACTGCCGGATGGGTAATAGAGACAACATCAAGATTGATGGCTTTCATATCATCACTCGTCCATTTTTTATTTTCTGAGAGCAACTGTACAATTCTTCCGGATCGTGACTTTGGAAAATAATATCCTGGATATAAAATCCCATCAACACTATCCGGTTGATTATTGGCGGAATACACATATTGCCATGGCGGATTGACAGCATGCGGATTTTTTGAAAAGTCGTAGTACCCTAAATATTCATCGTTACCCGAAGCTCCGTCTAAAAAGAATTTGGACTGAAAGTGATCAGGACGAATAGGTAATTTGGCAACCGCCCACCAGGCAATGTTCCCATGCACATCGCCATACATAATGTTGAGACCGGGTGATGCAATCATCGATGCAGCTTTTTCAGCATCGGTAATTCCTTTTGCATGATTTAAAATGTAGAACGCTTCACCAGCTTGATTGTCGTTTTGGGTAAGCGTCCATGACAAAGCAACAGGTTGTGATTTTTTATCGAGTGTTTCAATAATGGCATTGATGATTGATCCATGACGAGACGATTTTACTTTCAATACCTTATCGTCTTTTCCTTTAATCTTGATCACTTCATCCCGAAAGGTTAGCGCTTCCCATTGATCCTTAAATTTTACCTGTGATGAATCATCAGGATTGACAGTCTCTAAAAAGAAATCCATGTCATCATTTTCAAACATGGTTATTCCCCATCCGCATTGATCATTATTACCTAATAGCGCAAATGGAATTCCTGCAAGGTAATGTCCATATAAACGGAAGCCGGGATATTCGATATGAGCTTCATACCAAACAGCAGGTTGTGCAAAACCGATGTGTGTGTCATTCGCCAGAATGGGAAAACCAGATTGCGTTCGATCACCCGAAACTACCCAGCCGTTGCTTCCCTGAAATAGTGGGACAGGTAATTGTTGTAGTGCTTCGTGAATAAAAGTGATCAACGAATCGGTGGTACTTGATTTTTGCTGACCATCAAAACTATTAATTCGCGCTGCATCGGCTGGAGTTTCAACGGCTAAATCCTTAAGGTATTCAGTACCCCATTCTGTTTTTATTTTTTGAAGAATTGGATCTGCCTGAAATCCTTCTGCAAAACCCAGTGACATAAATCCGATGGCCAGGTAAACATCTTCAGGCTTAAATTCATTTTTCGGAATACCCATAATGCGAAACTCAACGGGAGTTTCCCCTGTGCGCACATATTCATTTACACCCTTTTGATAAGCAAGTGCTGCCCGCTGAGCGGGCGATGCATCACCACTCATAAATTTTGCTGCCTGCTCTTTCGCAAATTGGTTGATGCCCAGTGTGCGGAAGAGTTCATCTATTTTGATAAAGTCAGTTCCCAATACTTCTGACAAGTTTCCTCCTGCTGCACGTCTCAGCATTTCCATTTGAAACAAACGATCCTGAGCATGAACATAACCCAGCGCGAGGTAAGCGTCTTCTTCATTCTTAGCGTAAATGTGTGGTACACCAAAATCATCGTAGTGGACTTCTACTTCTTCTTTCAGACCTGAGAGTTTGAGTTCGCCATCGTAAATTGGTTTTTGAGTTTGAAGATAGATAACAATGAAAAGTATAAGAGCAACAAGAAGAGCGAGAAGACCGACCAGTATTCGTTTAAAATTTTTCATATTGAAATAGCGGTGACAGGATATTTGATTGTTTATCTAAAGTTAGAAATTTATACCTTGTAATCATCTTTAAAAATTATGATGCGCAGCTTACTACTTTTGTCTTTTTGTTTCTGTTTCCTACTGGTTAATGGACAGAATAAGTATGGATTGAATCCCACAAATTATGCTGACTATCAATCTTCGGTAAAAGTTAATCCCAAAAAAGAATTGATTGATCTTGAAAAATTTGTCCCTGGACTTGTGCTTGATATTCGATATGCAACCATGAACAATTTTACAGGCGAGAAAATTTATAACCTTGCGAAAGCGTATGCAAGAAAACCTGTTGCTGAATCATTAAAAAAAATTCAGGAGGAATTGAAAAAAGAAGGACTGGGTATAAAAATCTTTGATGCCTACCGACCTTATAAAGCAACAGTAAAATTTTATGAAGTGTATCATGACACTACCTATGTTGCTTCGCCTTACCGTGGTTCGCGTCATAATAGAGGATGTGCGCTTGATCTTACTATTATAAAATTAGAGACTGGAGAAGAATTACAAATGCCAACGGGCTATGATTCTTTTAAGAAAGAGGCCTGGCCGACTTCTGTTGTTACTGATCCAATCATAAAAAGGAACCGCGCAAAACTAATTACCGTTATGGAGAAGCACGGTTTTAAAGTAAACAGTTCCGAGTGGTGGCATTACGATTTTATCGGATGGAAACAGTATGAGGTATTGGATATTGATTTTGAAGAACTAACACAATGACAATAGAACAAGCACAAACTCAAGTTGATCAATGGATCAAGGAGCATGGCGTTCGATATTTTAGCGAACTCACTAACATGGCCATGCTTACGGAAGAGGTAGGAGAGGTAGCGCGCATTATGGCGCGAAGGTATGGTGAACAATCTGAAAAAGAATCGGATAAGAATAAAGATCTTGGTGATGAGATGGCCGATGTACTTTGGGTATTAATTTGTCTTGCCAATCAAACTGGTATTAATCTTACGGACGCGTTTCAGAAAAACATGGAGAAGAAAACCCTACGCGATATCGATCGCCATAAACAAAACGACAAGTTGAAGTAATGTTGGCCTGGTAGGGAAGTTGGAAAATTCTTTTTAATTTCAGTATCAAACCAAATCCTAAACCAATGAATAAGTTTCTCAAAATTACCGGCATCATTTTGCTTGTATTTTTTCTGGCCGTTTCAGGCTTACTTACTTTTGTAAAAACTGCTCTTCCTAATGTTGGAGATGCTCCCGAACTCAAGGTAGATGCAACGGCTGAGGGCATCGAACGGGGAAGGTACCTTGCCAATTCTGTTAACGTCTGTGTCGATTGTCATTCCGTCCGCGATTGGAGTAAATTCTCAGGACCGATTACTGAGGGAACGCTGGGCAAAGGAGGCGATCGTTTTGACGAAAGTGTAGGTTTCCCCGGAGTATATTTTGCGAAGAACATTACGCCTTCGGGTATCAGTCGTTATACTGACGGTGAGCTGTATCGGGTAATTACCACGGGGGTGAATAAAGAGGGTAGGGCAATGTTTCCGGTGATGCCGTATTTGTATTATGGTAAGATGGATGATGAAGATATTTATTCACTTATCGCGTACATCAGAACATTGGAACCGATCGAAAGCCAAGTGCCGGAATCGACCTCTAACTTTCCAATGAATTTTATCATCAACACCATTCCGCAAAAAGGCAATCCAACCAAACGACCCGATCCAAACGATCAACTTGCGCATGGTGCTTATCTGATAAATGCATCAGGATGTATTGAATGCCACACACAAGTAGACAAAGGACAAATTATTAAGGAGCTTGCTTTTGCAGGCGGGCGGGAGTTCGGCTTTCCAGATAAATCAGTTGTGCGATCTGTAAACATTACTCCTGATGAAGAAACCGGAATTGGAAAAATGACCAGCGGTGAATTTATTAGTAAGTTTAAAGTGTATGCTGACTCATCGTACGTAACACCCGATGTAAAACCCGGAGAGTATAATACCATCATGCCCTGGACAATGTATGCGCACATGACCGAACAAGATCTCGGAGCGATTTACGCTTACCTTCGCACAGTGAGTCCTGTAAAAAACTCGGTTGTTAAATTTACGCCAGCCAATTAGAATTGATTCTTGAACATTAGATTAAAAAAATCCTCTCCGAACAGAGAGGATTTTTTATTGTATTGAAAACAAAATGGAATTTAATTTGGGTGTGCGCAGTGTGTGTTTGCACCGCTGAATAAAATCTTCGAGCTTAGTACGTCCTTTAACTTGGAACCTGTAACCTAATACCATGTCTGACAACCAACGCTACCTTGCCCTCGATGTTTTTCGGGGAATGACCGTTTGCTTTATGATTATTGTAAACTCTCCGGGAGATTGGAACATATCATATCCTCCGTTGCTTCACGCTTCATGGCACGGGTTTACACCAACGGATTTAGTATTTCCTTCTTTCCTTTTTGCAGTAGGCAATGCCATGGCATTTTCGATGTTTAAGTTTGAGGGTCAGGACAATTCTGTTTTCTGGACAAAAACACTGAAGCGCACAGCCATTATTTTTCTATTGGGATACTTAATGTACTGGTTCCCGTTTTTTGATTTTAGTTCATGGACATTGAAACCAATTGGTGACACCAGAATTTTGGGTGTGCTACAACGCATTGCCCTTTGTTATTTCTTTGCCTCGGTGATCATTCGTTTTGGATCGAAGAATTTTGCACTCATCATCAGTGCAGTCTTGCTCGTTGGATATTGGATTATACTCTATGCTTATGGCGATCCAAATGATCCATACAGCTTAGCAGGTTATGCCGGAAACAAATTGGATTTTTTAATCCTGGGCGAAAAACATCTCTATCATGGTGAAGGTGTGGCGTTTGATCCCGAAGGAATCTTGAGTACTCTACCTTCAATCGTCAATGTAATCCTCGGATACCTTGCTGGTGATTTTATTCGCAAACATGGCAAGTCGTATGAAACCATTGCGAAGTTAATGCTTGCCGGAGCACTGTTGATTTTTGTTGCGCTTACCTGGAATATGGTATTTCCCATCAACAAGAAAATATGGACCAGTTCATTTGTGTTACTCACCGTTGGACTTGACTTCTTCATCTTATCAATCCTGATGTATGTGATAGAGATGAAGAAGAAACAATCGTGGACACACTTCTTTGTTATGTTTGGCAAGAACCCACTGTTTATTTATTTGCTTTCCGAAATTGGATTGATTCTGCTGCTGATATTACCTAGCGGAGAAAATAGTATTCGAGATTGGATTGCTCAAGATTTCTTTGGAAGTTTTATGAGTCCTATCAATGCATCCTTCTTCTTCGCCTTTTTCTTTATGCTAAGTTGTTGGGCGGTTGGATATGTATTGGATAAGAGGAAGATTTATATTAGGGTTTAAAGTTCAAGTTTCCAGGTTCAATGTCGTATAAACGTTGAACCTTGAACTATGAACCTTGAATCATCAACACTCCTTCTTTCAAAATGGGAACCAGATTATACTGATCGCAGGTCAAACAGAATTGGATGTCTTTGTAGATGTTCAGTTTTGCTAATCGTTTTACGTGACTCGATTCTTTGAGGAAATAAAATAGATCTTGTTTCCCCAGATTGAACAGATGCTGTGCTGCAAGGGGGGCATCACAATCGGGTTCTGTATGATCTTTCAATAATTCAACTAACGCTCCCGCAAATAGCGTGTCCTCGAGATTCACTTTTCCTTTCCAACCTGCACACACCACCAGAACGGGATGAGGTAAATACCTAAGGTATTCAGCAACAGCCGAGAGATTTAAGAACGAGCCAATAACGATTTCTTTTGCTCCAATGGATTTAGCAATGGCTTGTGTTCCGTTGGTTGTGGTGAAGGCAATCTTTTTTCCTTTCAGATTTTCATCCATGTATTCAAAGGGAGAATTACCTAAGTCAAAACCATCCACCTTTTTTCCATCACGCTCGCCCGCAGTAAAATATCCTTTTGGTTTCATCGCGAGACAGTCATCCAGTTTAGCAAAAGGAGTGATGCTTTCAATACCATGCGCAAATGCTGTAGTCATGCAAGACGTAGCACGAAGAATATCAACCACCACAACAGCCTTGTCACTTACATCGTAGAGATGCATTAGATCAGGACTTAAACAAACGTCAATAGTTTTCATTTATAATTGATTCGGTAATGGGTTGATGTGACGATTATAGTTGATTTATTGATGAGTTAATTCGGCAATGCATCCAATCAACGAATTAACTCATGACTGAATCAACTAATTAATTAAAGGTGTTTTGCTCACCAAAGCCTTCAAGGCTTTTCCCCTCACATCAATAAAGATTTCAGACCCAGGAGTTGATAATTCAGTAGTTACATATCCTAAACCAATACCTATACCCAACATTGGAGATTGCGTTCCTGAAGTTACTTTACCGATGACATTTCCAGCTGAATCTTTAATGGCATAATCATGACGGGGAATCCCTCTGTCAATCATTTTAAATCCTATTAACTTTTTCTTTACACCTTCTTCTTTTTGTTTTTTGATTGCTTCAGAGTTGGTAAAATCTTTTGTGAATTTGGTGATCCAACCTAAACCGCCTTCTAATGGAGACGTGGTATCATCAATATCATTTCCATAAAGACAGAAGCCCATTTCTAGTCTTAAAGTATCGCGTGCACCGAGTCCAATCGGTTTGATGTCAAACTCTTTACCTGCTTCGAAGATGGCATTCCACATTTTCTCTGCATCCGCTTTCATTACATAGATTTCAAAACCACCGGCACCCGTGTAGCCTGTATTCGAAATCACAACACCGTTCACACCTGCCATTTCACCCATCGCGAAGTGATAGTACTTGATTGTACTGAGATCGATCTTTGTTAATTTTTGAAGCGTTGCTGCGCCTTTCGGACCCTGAACAGCGAAAAGACAAAAATCGTCCGAAATGTTCATCATCGATGCCCCTTTCGTATTGAATTTGCTAATCCAATTCCAATCTTTTTCGATGTTGGAAGCATTCACTACCAACATGTAATAATTGTCTTTTACTTTATATACAATTAAGTCATCAACAATTCCGCCTGTTTCATTTGGTAAGCAAGAGTATTGTGCTTGTCCGTCAATTAGTTTAGAAGCATCGTTGCTGGTAACGCGTTGAATCAAATCGAGTGCTTCCGGACCTTTCACTAAAAATTCACCCATGTGTGATACATCAAAAACACCCACGCCATTTCGAACGGTCATGTGTTCTTCAATATCAGATGAATAGCGCACCGGCATGTTGTAGCCTGCAAAGGGAACCATCTTTCCACCCAGTTTGGCGTGGAGGTCGTTTAGCGGAATTTGTTTTACGTCCATAGTTTAGGTAATGAGCGGCAAAGGTAGAAAATTTTCAATCCGTAATCAGACCGGAATTCATTTGGGAAATGGAATTGATTCGGACTAGTCGAAACGAAAAACACCGCACCAAAAAGCTAAAATAACTTTTGGTCCGGTGCTATAAAAGAGTGGATTTATGCGATTCTTTGGGATAAGGTTAATTCACCTTCGCGCCCTCCAATGCTTCATTAATATCATCTTTCAACTTCTTTACCTTCTCCATTTCGTTCTCTAAATATTCACGGGCCTTTTCTTCGCCTACTACACTGTCGGGTTGAGGTTTAAAGTTGTGCATCCAATCCATCATGCTGCGATCTGCAGAATCAAGTTTGGCCATGGAGGCTTCAATTTTTTGCTTCACTTCATCCGATATATCAGGAATAGAGCTAAGCTTATTCTTCAACTCTTCCTTTTGCTTATAGATATCTTCCATCTGCATCATCAAATCATTGTGAATTTTGTCCACCTCATTTAAAAGTGCCTCGTTGGCACTTCCGGCCATGACATCGCCAGCTCCGTGCAAGTGCTCATGGTCATGCGATTTTTGCCCGCAACTCAAGGCAATGAATAATAATGAAAGGAGACCAAGTCTGGATGCTATTGTTTTCATAAGTGGATTTTTATCTGGTAAAATTAAGGTAATTGATGAATAGTCGGCTGTCCTTAGGCGATGCGGATAGTCAACGGTCGACTGTCCACAGACAACGGTAAATACCTGTGATGGAAACTAATTCATTGATGTAAGAAGGCAGAACTTTCGAAATCTCAATTCACTTATTTAGGAGGGGGCACAAATTGCGGCAGATTAATTGCCTGCTGTTGACTGTTGACAGTCGACCGTTGACTATTCCGCTAACAACCATTAGTTCCAAATAAAATACTGGAAAGTTTTGTGGAGCGGCTTGCAAGTGCAAAATAAATCGCATTATATTTGAGCATTAGTATCAGAGAAATGAAAGTCAACAATACATTTTTTAATTTTTATTACTACTTCTTTAGTACCCTTGGGGGACTTTAGCGAGCAGTGTATTGTTGATTAGACGATAACGAAAACTCAAAAAGTCTCCCGAAACCCGGGGGACTTTTTTTTTATAGGGTATTTTGAAAATGGCAAAGAAGAAGAAATTAAAGATTGCAATTCAGGGGATCGCCACCAGCTTTCATGAGATCGCGGCTCTTACCTATTTTGAGGAACCGATTGATACCATTGAGTGTCTGTCATTCCATAGATTATGCGAGAGCTTGAAGAGCGGTGAAGCTGATTTTGCCGTGATGGCCATCGAGAACTCAATAGCAGGAAGCATCCTTCCTAACTATTTTCTTTTACAGGAATATCACTTCAGCATTGTAGGCGAACTCTACATTCCCATTCACATGAATTTGTTGGTGTTGCCTGGTGTGAAGTTGTCGGATATCAAATGCATAGAGTCTCATCCAATGGCGATACGTCAGTGTACTGAATTCTTGCACCAATTGAAAGGTGTAGAAATCCGCGAAAGCGATGACACCGCGCTCTCTGCAAAACGTGTTAAAGAATTAAAATTGAAAGACACCGCTGCTATTGCGAATGAACAAGCAGCAAAGAAATACGGACTTCAGATTTTAGAGAAGCGAATTGAAACGCATAAAAAGAATTTCACACGCTTTTTAATTCTGACCAAACGAAACACAAAAACGACTGATGCAAACAAAGCATCGATGTCATTTGAAGTAGCGAACGAAGTGGGAAGTTTAGCCGATGCTTTAACAACTTTTAAAAATAACAGTATAAACCTTTCCAAGATCCAGTCGATACCGATTATCGGAAAGCCAAGTGAATATTCCATACACGTTGATGTGGAGTGGAAACGCAGAAAGAATTACGACACAGCCATGCATCAGGTAATACGACAGGTAAAAAACCTGAATGTACTGGGTGAGTATAAGAAAGCAAAGATTGAATATAAATAGTCCACAGACAACGGTCGACTGTAGACAGTTGTCTGTGGACCGCTTTAAAGAATTTAGAGAATGATACAAACCGCGAAACGAATTGCCAATGTAGAAGAGTACTACTTCAGCCGGAAACTGGCAGAAGTTCGTTCACTTGATTCTGCTGAGCTTCGTGTTATTAATTTAGGAATAGGTAGTCCGGACCAGGCACCATCAACTGAAACCGTTGAGGCATTGATTGCCTCTGCAAAAAATCCGGCAAATCATGGTTATCAGAATTACAAAGGTATTCCTCAGTTGCGTAAAGGTGTTGCTGATTTTTACAAACGTGTTTACAACGTCTCGATCGATCCGGAAACAATGATTCTCCCGTTGATGGGTTCGAAGGAAGGTATCATGCACATTGCTATGGCCTTTGTAAATGAAGGTGATGAAGTATTGATTCCGGATCCAGGATATCCTACCTATTCGTCAGTGGCAAATTTGGTTGGTGCCAAACTTCGTCCGTATGCGTTGAAAGAAGATTTGAATTGGGGCATTGATGTTGAAGCCTTAAAACGCAGTGATCTTTCGAAGGTAAAAATCATGTGGATTAATTTCCCACACATGCCAACGGGAAGAACCGCTTCACAGGCAGAGTTGAAAGCACTGGTTGATTTGGCGAGAGCGAATAATTTTCTGATTGTAAACGACATTCCATACAGTTTGATTTTGAATGATGAACCGATGAGCATTCTTTCTATTGAAGGTGCGGATGAAGTTGCATTGGAATTAAACTCGTTGAGTAAATCGCATAACATGGCGGGCTGGCGTATTGGATGGGTTGCCGGAAAGAAAGAGTACGTTGATGCAGTATTGAAAGTAAAAAGCAATATGGATTCGGGAATGTTTTTAGGCTTGCAACATGCAGCCGTTGAAGCGTTGAAGAATGGTGAAGCATGGTTTACAGAACTGAATAAAATGTATGCTGATCGCAGAAAAGCAGCAAAGAAGATTTTAGATCTGCTGAATTGTTCTTATGCAGATAAGCAGTCCGGATTATTCGTGTGGGCAAAAGCTCCGAATTCCATTGTTGATGTTGAAAAATGGATTGATGAGATTTTATACGGAACAAAAGTATTCATCACACCGGGTTTCATTTTTGGCGAAGCCGGAAGAAGATATATCCGCATTTCACTTTGCTGCACCGTAGAGATGTTGAGCGAAGCTTTGAATAGAATTGAAAAATTTATTGAAGATAAGTCAACAGTCCATGGTCGACAGTCCACTGTTAAAGCTTAACAAAATGAAGGTTACTATAATTGGATTAGGTTTAATAGGCGGATCGATTGCCATCGACTTGAGGAAAGCCGGTGTAGCAACGGAACTCGTGGGCATCGATCGGAACGCAGACCACGCAACGAAGGCTGTCGCATTAGGTATAGTGGATAAGATTGAATCAGAAGAAAAAGCACTTTCAACTTCTGATTTAATTATCACCGCCATTCCGGTAAACGCCATGTGTCAATTGTTGCCTGGTTTGTTGGATATCATTAAACCAAATGCCGTGGTGATTGATGCCGGTTCCACAAAAAGATTATTGTGTAAAGCGGTGGAGCATCATGAAAAGCGTAAGCAGTTTGTTGCTGCTCACCCCATTGCCGGAACAGAAAACTCTGGACCCGAAGCCGCGTTCTCTGGTTTGTACAAAGACAAAACCAACATCATCTGCGAAAAAGAAAAATCTTCACCGCAGGCATTGTCCATTGCAACGTTGGTGTTTGAGTCGTTGGGCATGAATACCATTTTCATGGAACCAGAAGAACACGATAAACATGTGGCGTATGTATCGCATTTGTCTCACGTTAGTTCTTTCTTACTCGGACAAACTGTATTGGATATTGAGCGCGATGAGAAAAATATATTTGCATTAGCAGGAAGTGGTTTTGCCTCCACTGTTCGTCTGGCAAAAAGTTCGCCCGATATGTGGGCACCTATCTTCGAACAGAATGCAGAATATTTAAGTCAGGCGTTGTTGGAATATATTATGCACTTGCAAAAGTTTCAATACTACTTGATGAAGCGAGATGTAAAAGAATTACATAACATCATGACGAGTGCGAACCGCATCAGAGAAATCTTAAATGGAATAGAACATAAACAAATCAAACCAGTAGTTGAAAAAATAAATTAAACAGAACAATTAACAGAACACAGAATATGAAAAACGTATTACAACTTCAGTCCATTTCAAAATGGTTACCTACTGCAAGCAAACCCATCATCATCAGCGGTCCCTGTAGTGCTGAAACAGAAGAACAAACTGTAGCAACAGCAAAACAAATTGCTGCTACTGGAAAAGTACATGCCCTTCGTGCTGGTATATGGAAACCACGCACCAGACCGGGTATGTATGAAGGTGCTGGTGAAGAAGGATTGAAGTGGCTCATTGCTGCGAAGAAAGAAACCGGATTACCTGTTACAACTGAAGTAGCAAACGCTGCTCACGTTGAAGCCTGTTTGAAAGCTGGTGTTGATATTCTTTGGGTTGGTGCCCGCACAACTGTAAATCCTTTCTCTGTTCAGGAAATTGCAGACGCTTTAAAAGGTGTTGATATTCCAGTGATGGTGAAGAATCCGATTAACCCTGATCTTGAACTTTGGATTGGAGCGTTAGAGCGTTTGAACAAAGCTGGTCTTACAAAACTGGCTGCTATTCATCGTGGTTTTTCTTCATTCGAAAAAGGACCTTTCCGTAATGCACCGATGTGGGATATGGCCATCGAATTAAAAACTCGTATTCCTGAATTGGATATTATCTGCGACCCAAGTCACATTTCAGGTAATCGCGAATTGATTTCATTCGTTTCGCAAAAGGCTCTTGATCTTGACATGTGTGGTTTGATGATTGAAAGTCATATTGATCCAGATGCAGCGTGGAGTGATGCTAAACAACAAGTAACGCCTGCGGTTCTTGCAAAGATCATTGATGGATTAGTAGTGCGCTCTGTAACTTCTGATAACAAGACATTCAAAGATACATTGAGCATTTTGCGTGAGCAGATCGATCAATTGGATGATGAGATCATGTCGAAGATGGCGGCACGTATGAAGATATCAGAGAAGATTGGTCAGTACAAAAAAGAAAACAATGTTACCATCCTGCAGGTAAATCGCTGGGAAGAAATTATTCAAACCCGCATTACCTTAGGCAAAGCCATGGGACTTGATTCTGAATTTACGAATGAACTGTTGAAATTAGTTCACAAGGAATCGATTCAAATACAAACCAAGGTAATGAACAAGGTGGCTGAGAAAGTTTAGTTCTGCTAATACCTTAGATAATATCCTGGAAGGGAATTAAAACTCCATAGTCTGTGAGGAAACAGACCGAGGGCAAAGGAATTCAAATTTCGAAAAGCGGTAAAACCGCAATCGAAATCTTGGATTCCTTTATTGTTTTATGACGTTGCCTGGAAGTATTGCCATCACCATGTTTCTGCTTTATGATGTAAATCCTAATAAATACTTTCTGTTTTCAATACGAAGCAGGTTCAACATTCGTAAAATATTCCAATCTTTAGGTGTAAATAAAGGAGGCATCATGAAATACTTAGCCACGTTTTTGTTTTTTGGAACAGCAATCTTTTGTAATGCTCAAAAAGGTGACAGCACTGTACAAAGGCGGAATACCATAAAACTGAATCTGATCACAAGCGCGATATTCCAAAACTCCACAGCCCTTTCGTATGAGCGCGTAACCAAACCCAATCAAAGCTGGGTTATTACAGTAGGTAATATGCGATTTCCTACCCTGGCGGATTTCGGATCTTCGATCCATGTAAAGGACGAAACACAGAAGAGCGGATTTTTAGTAGGAGGCGAGTATCGGTTTTATTTGAAGAAAGAGAATAAATATCCAGCCCCTCATGGTGTTTACATTGGCCCCTATGTTAATTACTATCTTTTTAAAAACAGCCGGAATCTGGAGTACACCTCTCCAGATGATCAAACCACTTCGAGTGCGATATTAAAAACAGATATCAATGTTTTAAATATTGGCGCTCAGTTGGGCTATCAGTTTGTTATCAAAAACCGATGGACAATTGACATGGTTATTTTTGGACCATCCATGGCGCATTATTCGATGAAGCTTGGTCTGGATGGAGACTTTGAAATAACCGAAGAAGAGATTTTGGAAAACGAAATTCTGACTGCATTAACCGACAAATTCCCAATAATAAAAGACCTGATAACCGATAAGGATGTTACACTTCAAGGCAGGAATTCAACATGGTCGGCAGGGTTTCGGTATCAACTGAACGTTGGGTATCATTTTGGAAGAAGAAAAAAATAGAAAGCTGTTTCTTTTTTCGACACTAAGCCTGACCGTTTGTTAAAATAAGGAATAATACCTTTAATCATGAATGATTGAGTTAGTGGATCACACCATTTTCGCTATCTTCGTTTTATAAAAAATATATCGATATGAAAACTCTTACTTCTTTATGTCTGCTTGTTTTACTAACAGGATGCATCGCAGTTAGTGCACAACCCACCATTACCTTGATGACTTTTGAAAGCTATACTTTTTCAGATCAGTTCGATACCCAGTATGGGTACGGAGAAGTTGGAGATGGTTTTCAATGGGGTGGTGGTCTTGAATTTGGATTAAGTGAGACAACGGCCATTGAGCTAATCTATCAAACCATGAAGACGGATGCCATGTATCAGGGATTTGATCCAAATAACATTCTTGGTAAAACATACAGGGGAAATATTGGTGTTCACTACATCATGTTGGGTGGAACACGATATGCACCTTTGAATGATAGAATTAGCGGATTCGGAACACTTAATATGGGAGTGGGTTGGTTTACTCCTGACGCGTCTTTAGAAGCTGAATCACAAGCAAGATTTTCTCTTGGCGGAAAATTGGGTGTACGCATTAAAGCAACAGAAAAAGTAAGTCTTCGAATTCACGGACAAGTATTCTCGCCAGTTCAATGGGCAGGTGGAGGTTTTTATTTTGGATCAGGAGGGAGCGGAGCGGGTGTTACAACCGGATCAACCATTTGGCAATTCAACGTTGGAGGAAGTTTGAATTTCAGACTTAAATAAGTCCAACGTTCTTATCTTAGTTAAAATCCTTCTACTCAATGGAAGGATTTTTTATTTTAGAAACTTTAGGATTGTAGAGTCTTCTTAACTCTGCAAGGTATTGGTCAATTTTAAATAAGGCCTGAGTGACTATGCGCTAAAAGAAATATCCAATCCGATAAATAACAGGACTATAGTATGAAGAATGGTCCTCTCTCTCATACAGAAAATTATAGAGCAATTGAAATCCTAAGCCAGCACGTCCACGTTTTCCAAAATGACGAACGTATCCAAAGCCTGCAAAGAATGAGTCGATGTGTTCATGATCAACTGTAGCTTCCTGTGTTATACCCGATTTGGATACATACTCCGTTCTTAAATTCTCCCACTCTGTCCAGAGGTAAATTCGTTTGGTGATTTGTGCCCGAGCGAAAATATTTGGTCCGTAATTATTCAAATTCTTGCTGTACAAAAGATCACGTACATAGATGTAACGATATCCAAAACCAGTGACCAATATTTTTGGAAAATGATATGCCAGCAATGGAGATACTTCAATGTTCATCTGATGAGTTGACCACCAGAAACCAGTTGATCCTCCCAGACTGATTCTTTTCATAAACGGTTCAGAGGTTTTTTGAGGTGCTGTTGGCTGCACTGATAACTGAACTTGTACTGGTGGTTTTGTAGGTATTGAATCCTGCCTAACAGTATCTTGTGCTACCTGTGCGCAAACCATTTTACCAGTTAGGATAACAACGATAAGGAATACTATTCTCATAACTTTTTCTTTGTGAAATCAATTTAAAAAAAAATAGTCCTGAATAACTCAGGACTATTTTTTTATTCTTGATGTGGAAGTTCGCCTAATTTAATTTCCAGGCAAACCCAACATTGATGCTGATGTAGGATTGTCCATCAAGCTTATCGGTAGTAAAGCCTTGGGTGTACTTAGCACCAACAAATGCGCCCATGGAGTCAGATAGCTCGTATATAAATCCAGCCTCAGGCTGAATGCTAAATTGCCATGCATTTATTTCATTAACATAAAGACCCATTTCTACTCTGCGTTCGAAATAGGTTGTGCCAATACCTAATCCAATAAAAGGTCTTATTGTATTGTCAGGATCACCTAAGTAATAGCCTATATTTCCATGCAATGGAATGGCATTAAGGTAATTGTATTGAACACCAGTTAAATCAACGGTTTTGTCACCGATGGTTCCAGTATAGGTTGCATAATCATTGCGCTGATAAAATACCTGCCAACCCAGAGAGAATCCGGCAGCAAAATTAGTATTAATAGCTTTGCGATAATCAAGTCCAACGCCACGGAAACTTCCCTTGGTTATCTGATCTGAAGTATTGCCAAGCGGGATACCAATGTCGTAATGAATAGAAGTATAACCTTGTGCGACTGCGGACCCGCCAGCCATGGCTATAAATGCCATAAATAATATTATTTTTTTCATAATCCTTAGTTCGTTTTAATGTAAGCTGATTGCGCGAAGGCCTGATCAATTCCTTTTTGAACGCGACTAGCAATAGAGGCATCACTACCCTGTAATAATCCATTCACGGCTGCTCCCCAAACGTTAACAACAGCAGTGCTGTTATCATTTTCGATCATTTGGATTAACACTGAGCCCGTGGTATAGGCGTAAGCACTTGGGTAATAACATCCTCCATAATAGGGATAGTACCATCCCCAATAGTCACCCCAGTAATCGCAATAGGTTACGATTGTTGTCGTGGAAATAGTGGCGGGCAAAATAACCAAGTCAGCATCAGCAGCATCTTCTACATATACATAGCCGCGACTCTCCATGTTACTCATAATCTGATCCAGTATTAGCTCAGCTTTTGGTGCTTCCAAATATTCAATTTCTTCGCCTTCTAAAAGACTACCGGTAACTACCGGAATCTTATCAGGCATGCTAAAGGTATTAGCAGTTCCAAAATCGTACGTATTTTGATGTGTGGTGAGAACCAAATCGACCTCATCAACGAATTCCGCACCGCCCGGATGGCAACCTGCTAACATCCCGGTGATGAGTCCCGTAAATAGAATTTTCTTTATCATTTTAGTTTTATTTATTGCCCTGTAAAAGTAGAAAACGAATTCTATAGTTTATTCCGAAATCCAAAAAGAATGGTTTAATTGCGCGAATAATTACAAGGTATCTTCGATCAACTTTAAAAACCTATAAAAGTTATGAAAAAATTAATTTTAACGCTCTCTATTATTTGTATTGGTATAATTGCCTATGCTCAAAAAACCGAAGAAGGAATTATTCGCGATGTGTTTAAATTGGAAAAGAAAGCTACTGTAGCGGAGTTTCTTCAATTGAGCAACGATGACGCGACCAAGTTCTGGCCCATTTATGATCAATATGAAATAGAGCGCTCTAAAATTGGCTCTAAAAGAATCCAATTGATTACAGATTATGTTGAAAAATATGCAACCATGGATGATGTGAGTTTAGATAAATTGGTTGAGGAGAGTGGCTCGATTCAAAAGAGTGAAATTGCTTTGCGCGAAAAGTTTTATAAGAAAATAAAAAAGGAAATCTCTACTTCAATAGGTGCACGATTCTATCAAATTGAAGATGCCATTAACATATCAGTCCGTATGTCATTGTATCAGGAATTACCGATGCTTCAAGGCAAATAGTATTTCATTTAATAATGCCAATTGAAATTAAAAATGCCCCTCGGAAGTGGGGCATTTTTAATTTCAATAATCGTGTTTTACAATGATTACAGTGAATGCAAAAGTTAAATAATAATTTCCTGATCCTCTACTTTTGATTTGTTGATTTAATTGTTTGAGATCGCTTACTCAAAGGCAATAATTTTAGTTCGAATAGCATTTACCTGTTCAATCAGTGTTTTCATAGCCGAATCATTCATTATTTCTACAATATCTTTCTGTTCCGGATTTTCTTTCACTATAAGTTTTTGATAGATACCTATTAATTCGCGCATTGCATTATTATAGAAAGGATAGTTTGGATTTTTATTGGGATCTAATGGATCGCTAAAGGTTTCAAAAAAATTATAGATAGTTACCATGTTCTCGCGCTGCTCTACAATTCTATTGAGTAAAAGTAACATGGGTTGAGTTTGTTCTTCCGTTGGTTTTTTTGAGTACGCTTCGAGTGTAGCCAATGCAAGATGCAGGTTTTCAATTTGGTATGTAACCATTGCCAGTCCGGCCAGTTTCTCATGGTTAGTGCTTAAGAGATCATCGGTTGATTTTTTAAACACTTGATTCATAACCGCTTTTAAAGAATCGTTTTGTGATCTGTTTTCGGTGTAACGTTTCATTAAAAATTGTAGTGTACTTTTTTGAATTCCAATAACATTACTTAGTTCCTGTATTGCCAAAAAGTACTCTTGCGTCATTTCCGTCTTTTGAAATAAAATACAATAGTTAAGATCAGATAAATAAACGCCCATGTTAGCAGCTGCCTTTACTTCGTTTCCAACATATTGTGTGAAGCGGTTAGGGTCATTCATCAGGCTGGTATTAAACGAAGTTGGTATTGAATTTAAAAGCAAGGATGATGCCTCTGGACTTTCCAGGTAATTGAAAAAAGCATTTCGTTCCGAGGTAAATGCTTCTGTTTGAGGTGATGATACATTTTCCTTTTTGCGTTGGCAGGATAGCGATAAAAATCCTGCGAGTAAAAAAATCAAAAATTGTTTCATGCGATATTTACTTTTAATCTCCACGATTCGTTTTTCGATGTGTTCGGTCAGAATGGTTCCCACCACGACCGAAACAACAAGGATTACTAAAATACTATTTAATAAGACGGAATCAATTAGCCTTTCAACGGCTAAATAAGTATTTTCTACGATGGGTAATTTTATCAAATTTGCCTTGTAGTGTTACCACTTCGAAAATCTAAGGTACTCTATATCTTCTTGCGTTGATCAGTGTTAATTAGGGTTACAGTCAACGAAAAATAACGGAGTTTCCTCTTGCAGCCAAAGAATTAAAACGACAGAAGGTTCAGTTTTTAATTATATTGCTTTGAGTTTAAATTAGCCCCTAAATCAAGAACACTATAATATCATGAAAAACAAACTAATCGAAGCGGCATTATTGTTATCGGTTGTATCCTTAATGATAGCCTGCAATTCTAAGAAAGAAGAAGTAGCAGCACCAGTGATTGATAAAGAGCAAATCAAAAAAGAAATACAAGCTAAGGAAGATGAATTTGCTGCGGTTTATAATTCAAGAGAATTTAAAAGCATAGGATATTATGCAGATGATGCAACAACCTTTGCCCAAAACAGACCACCATTAGTGGGTAGAGCGGCAATTGTAGAATACTTAAAGTCGGGTATCGAATCCTCTTCCGAAGGAATTAAAATTTCATTTTTGACCAATGAAGTTTTTGTATCAAATGATGGGAATCAGGTTATTGAAGTAGGTTCTTTTAAATTAGTGGACGCTGCTGATACCACCCTCAATACCGGAAATTATATGGTGTTATTTGAAAAGAGAAACGGTAGTTACGTAAGCGTAAGAGAGATGAGTGTTTCGGATATACCTCTGGAGTAAAAATTAATTGAATATCTATCAAGGGCCATCTGAATCTGTATTCTGATGGCCTTTTAATTTGTAAGGATGTTTTTAGAACCTTTAATGAATCAAGATAAAATTCGCAGACATTTTTCTTGGACTCATCTTGTTTACCATCAGGTAATTTTAAATAAGGTATGGGAAGCTTATTAATGTCGAATCACTTTTTAATTGAGAAAAGTGTGTAGGCTGAACAACCTTTAGACAACAATCCAATACGTTAGAAGCCATTTTCATAGCCTGTACAATTTACAGATGAGTTTATGAGCAATTTACGAGTACACGAAGAGCCCCAGCGTCTATGAACTCAACATCATTTTCGCATAGCCGCAGTTTTAATACAGCAGCTTCTGCACACTGAACAAAAAAAGGCGTGGTATAAAACCACGCCTTTTTGACTATGTTGTTGGATTCTTACAATTACTCTACTGAAACAACCTTGGCTCGAATAGCCTCAACTTTTTCGCTCAATTCCAAAGCGACCTCATCTTTCATTAACTCAAGTCCCTCATTATTGGCTAGCTTCTCTGTTATGTTGAGCTTGTCATACGTACTGATGAGATCTTGAAACGCTGTAGCATAATAATCAAAATTAGGTTTTGCCGGGTCAGAAATCGACTTCAAAAATCCATATATGTTTTCAACATTCGCCTTTTGATCCAACACCATTCTGAAAACGGGAACTAATATTTGTGTACGTGCATCTGTAGTCAACATGTCTTTTGGATATGTTGAAATTAAACCTAAAGCAAGATGAAGATTCTCGATTTGATAAGCAGCCATGGCAATACCAACTAATTTTTCTTGCTCGGTATCCTTCAAATTTTCTGTAGAATAAAGGTATAATGATATGACAAGATTTTTCACTGAATCGTTCTGTGCAATGTTTTTAGTGTAACGATCCAAAAGGAAGTCAAGAACGGTTTGCTCAACTCCAATTTCCCTGCTTAGCTCAAGGGCAGCCGTAAACAATTCCTTTGTATTTGCACTTTCCTTGTAAGCAACACTATAATTCAAATCAGACAAGTAGATTCCAAGGTTAGCCGCAGCTTTTACCTTATCCTTAGCATATTGGGGATACTTACTATGGTCATTGATAAGACTCGCATTAAATTCAGCTCCGGTTGCTTGTAGAATGGCAGCCGCTTCGGCAGGAGCCTTAAGGTTATTAAAAAATGCGCTGCGTGCATCTTCTAATGACACAGGTGCCACAGTATCTTCAACTACTGGTTTACTTTTTTGACATGAGAAGATAATAGTTGCCAGAAAAATTAGGCTGAATAGATTTTTCATTTTCATGATTTTGGTTTCGTATTGTTTTCCAAGTGTGGTGTCAGTTTTGACTCTTTGCCTGGCTAATGATTTTAATTCAAAGGCTAAATTAACTAAAATTTTAAATTGATGAAATACAGTATACAGCCGGCTTTCAGAATTCTACCATCCACCACCCAGCGCTTTATACAAGCGAACGGTAGAGATTAATTGGCTTTGCAGTGCAATGGATTTCTCGAATTGTGAACTGAATAATTCGCGCTCAGCATCTAATACTTGCAGGAACGATGTATATCCATTGTCGTAAAGCGCTTTCGAAAGTATCAATGATTTTTCGGTTGCCGCTACCTGCGTTTGTCTTGCCATAAATTCATTGCGATAAGTTCTGATTTCAGCTAGTGAGTTCTCTACTTCCGCGAATGCCGTGAGCACTGTCTTCTCATATTGAAAACCAAATTGCCTCGCTTTCGCTCGCTCAGCTTCTACTCTTCGTTTGTTTTGATTGAAGCGGAAGATAGGGCCAGTAAGTTGTCCAGTTACTGATCCCAAAAAAGCATCAGGTGAAAATAAAGTTGAGATATCGGGACTAGCAACCCCCAGAAGCCCAGTCAGGCTTAGCGAAGGGAAACGTAATGCTACTGCAATTCCTACCCGTTCAGTTTGGGCTACCAGATTTTGTTCCGCAGCGCGAATATCGGGTCTTCGTTCAAGTAACTCAGAAGGTATTCCACTGGGAATGTCTAATGGTAATTGCTGTTGATTGTTCAATAATCCACGAGCAACTGGTGCATACGTCTGACCTAGCAATATATTAATCGCATTTTCAGTGGCAATGATGGCACGCTCCAATGCAAACAATTGTGATTGTGCTGAAGCTGCAATCTGTTCAGCTTGTAATTTATCTAACTCCGATACATCTCCTTTTTCAAAACGTAAGGTAATGATGCGTAAATACTCCATGCGGGTTTCATAGGTCTTGCGTGTAATTTCAAGACGTTCATCTAAACCACGCAATTGAAAATACAATTCGGCTACTTGAGCAACCAGACTGATGTACAAAGATTTTCTACCCTCGTCTGTAGAAACCAGATCAGCATAAGCAGCGCGATTAGCATGCCGTAGCTTCCCCCATAAATCAATTTCCCAGGATACATTACCTAATGCGGCCACTGAATTAGGTGTGAATGCAATGCCTGCCTGCTCTGATTTGCCGTTAAAATCAGAAGCACGACCCTTTATAGTATAATCGAAGAACGGAAACATATTTGCCTGATTATAACCAAGGATTGCTTTCGATTCATCAACACGCGCTATGGCAATGCTTAAATCGAGGTTAGAATCAATTGCGATTCTGATTAGCTTCTGCAAGGTGGTGTCCTTATAAACTTCCCACCATTTCATATTTGTAATAGAATCTGATTTGGAAGGTGCCTGTGCATAGGCTTCAGACTTTTTCGTTTTTGGTCTGGCATACTTTGGTCCAACAGCGCACCCAGCCAGTACCAAAAGAGTAAATCCAATGAAAATTATTTTCTTCATATCAATGAGCCGATTGAGAAGGTAAAACAGATGAGTCAGTCGGGCCGGATGTTTTCTTCTTTCCGATGCTTTCAATAAACACATACAAGCCAGGCACGATAATCACACCAATGATGGTGGCAATTAAAGTTCCGCTGAATACGGCAATACCCATTACTTTACGTGCTTCTGCACCTGCACCAGATGCAGTGAGCAACGGTACCACACCTAACATAAAAGCAAATGAAGTCATCAGGATAGGACGAAGACGAAGTTTGGCAGATTCCAACGCTGCATCAAAAAGTGTTTTGCCCTGCTCTTCGTGAAGCATCTTGGCAAACTCAACAATAAGAATCGCATTCTTCGCAGTCAATCCAATCAACATTACCAAGCCGATTTGCGCGAATACGTTGTTTACATAACTCGGACTCCAAAGTCCACAAAGCCACAGGCCTAAGAAGGCACCGAAAATAGCAGCGGGTACACCTAGCAAAACACTGAAAGGAAGTTTCCAGCTTTCATATTGTGCAGCAAGAATTAAGAACACAAACACCAAAGCCATCAGAAACACGGTACCTCCTGATCCTTCTGCCGCTTTCTCCTGATAGGACATGTTACCCCAGGCAATACCCATTTCCTTTGGTAAGGTAGCCGCAACTTCTTCCAACGCATTCAGGGCATCTGCCGAACTATATCCTTCTGCAGGAGCTCCTGATATTTCCGCAGCCCTGAACATATTAAAGCGATTGGTATATGACGGACCTGAAATATCTTTTACTTCCGCGAGCGTGTTTAATGGTATGATTTCTCCTGACCGACTGCGCACGTAGTAGCGGGCAATGTCATTGGGTTCAAGACGATCCTCAGCTTCGGCTTGCACAAATACTTTATACTGGCGACCAAACCGATTGAAGTCATTTACATACGTGCTACCCAAATACGTAGAGATTGTACTGGTAATTTCACTTTGATCGATATTCAGTTTTTCTACTTTGTCATAATCAATAACAATTTGTTTCTGCGGCACATTTGCGCGGAACAAGGTAAACGCTCGTGCAATTTCTGGTCGCTCATTTACTTTAGCTAAAAAGCTGCGTGCCTGATCTTCGAGAAACTGCGGTGTGTTACCTGAACGATCGAGAAGCTGTAAGGTAAACCCTGCGGAGGTTCCAAGTCCTTCAATAGGTGGAGGGCCGAACGCAATAACGGAAGCGTCCGAGATGGTATTTCGAATGGCAAGATTAGTTTCCTTAACCAACTGTGCGGCAGTCTTCTCCCGCTCGTCCCACGGTTTTAATGATACAAACACGAATGCGTTGTTGGTAGAATAAGATTGTGTGAGCATACTATACCCAACCACCATGGTTGAATAGGCAACACCTTCCGTATTGTTTATAATGTTTTCTAATTTGGCAGCCACTTCATTGGTGCGTTCCAACGATGATGCATCAGGAAGTTGTACGTTAACAAGATAATAACCTTCATCTTCTTCCGGTAAAAATCCTCCAGGAATTTGCTTTCCTAAAACAAAGGTGAAGAGCAGTACAACTCCAATGATTATAATAGAGCGTATCGATTTACGCGCCACAATACGTGCTACACCTGTATAGCCCTCTGTAAACTTATCGAACATACGGTTGAATGAATCGAAGAATCGCTGTAACCAGCCGGTTGATTTCTTTTTCGGTTTCAGAAGAATAGCACTCAATGCAGGGCTAAGTGTAAGCGCATTGAAGGCTGAGAATAATACTGAGATGGCAATAGTGATTGCGAACTGTTGATACAATCTACCGGTAATGCCTCCGGCAAACGCGACCGGAACAAACACCGCTGCAAGAATTAGGGCAATCGCGATAACAGGTCCACCCACTTCTTTCATTGCTTTCTGTGTGGCTTCTTTTGGATTCATTCCATGTTCAATGTTGTGCATTACGGCTTCCACTACCACAATGGCATCATCCACCACGAGACCGATGGCAAGCACTAATCCTAACAAAGACAGAACGTTTACAGAGAATCCCAGCAATGGGAAAATGATGAATGTTCCAATCAACGAAACCGGAACAGTTAACAATGGAATAAGCGTAGCTCTCCAATCCTGTAAGAATAGAAACACGACAATAATTACGAGCACAACGGCTTCAAACAAAGTATGAATGATTTCCTCTATACCTACAGACACAGCTCGTGTTGTATTGAGGGCAACATCATAGCGAAGGTCTTCCGGAAAACGAGTATTCAATTCAGCCATAGTGTTCTCGACCAGTTCAGCGACTTCAAGCGCATTAGAACCGGGCATCTGATACACTACAATGGTGCTGGCTGATTTGCTATTCAAACGACTGAATGAATTGTAATTTTCCATCCCCAATTCAAGTCGACCAATATCTTTCAGGCGAATGATCGAACCTTTTTCGTCTGATTTTACAATGATGTTACCAAATTCTTCCTCTGTAACTAAACGCTCTTGTAACAACACGCTATAGGTATATTCAACACCATTCGGAACGGGTGGTGCTCCAAATTTTCCACCGGGTGAAATTGCGTTTTGTTTTTTTACGGCATTCATCACATCGGTTACCGTGAGATTCAATTTTGTTAGCTGGTCAGGATTCAACCAAACGCGCATCGCGTAATCGGCTCCTCCGAAGAGAATCACATCACCAACTCCTTTTAATCGCTTTAGCTGATCAACAATATTAATGTTGGCGTAGTTGTTCAGAAATAATCCATCATAGGTAGCATTGGGCGATGACAAAGAAACCAGCATCATTGGAAACACCATTGATTTTTTGGTAGTCACACCAAAAGCCTTTACCTCATTGGGCATTTTGGCACTCGACTGCGACACTCTGTTTTGAGTGAGCATGTTTGCATTATCGAGATTAGTTCCTACTTCAAACGATACTTGTAGAGTCAACGATCCATCTGCAGCGTTGATGGATTTCATGTATAACATTTCTTCCACACCATTAACTTGTTGTTCGATCGGTGTGGCCACAGCTTGCTCAACGTTTACGGCATTAGCACCATTAAACAAAGTAGTAACCTGAACCATCGGTGGTGTGATTTCAGGATACTTCGAGATGGGGATACTTCTTAAGGTAATCAGTCCCATAAGAACCATCAGGATGGAGATTACCATCGCAACGATCGGCCTTCGGATAAAAAATTCACTCATAGCAGTTGTCTAATTTTAATGTTAGAATGAATTATTATTTTTGAGAATCATCCGGCCACTTCTGCTCAACGATTTCAACTTTCGAATTGGGCGTAAGACTGCTGGTTCCAACTACTGCTACTTTGTCTCCGGCTTTTAATCCTTTGGTAATAATCCAGGCATCACCGATTTTTTGACCGGCTTCCACCACTGTTACCTTTAAGGTACTTGAGTCAGATATTGTAAACACTTGTGAAAGGCTTTGCAATTGAAAAACGGCACGTTGAGGAACCATTACTGCATTTGGTAAAGTACTCAGTAATACTCGTGCTTTAACAAACAGACCTGGACGTAATAAACCGGTTGGGTTGGGAAATAATGCTTCAATGGTTAGGGTACCTGTCTTCGAATCAATTTCACGATCAGCAAAATTGACTTCTCCTTTTTCTGAATAAATCGAGCCATCCGCCATGACCAGTTGAACATTTTTACGTGCTGCTGACAGTTCCTCTTTCGTGAGCTTAGCAATGCGCAAGTATTCCCGTTCGCTGATTTGAAAACGAACACGAACAGAACCAATGCTGGAAATTGTGGTAAGAACAGAGGAGGCTCCGGCTCTGCTTACATAATCTCCAACGCGCATATTGGATGTACCAATAATACCATCAAAGGGTGAGTAGACATGGGTATACCCTAATTCAATTCTTGCATTTTGTAGTGAGGCTTCAGAAGCTTTTACTTGTGCTTGTGCGGCTTCAAAAGAAGCGGTTGCATTATCAAGATCTTTTTTACTCAATGCATTTAATTCGGTGAGTGGCTTTACTCTGCTCAGATCGTTTTGCGCACGAACCAACTCCGTCTTTGATCGGGTTAAATCACTGGCCTCCCGATCCACACGGGTTTGATACTGTGCATCATCAATTATATAGAGTAGGTCACCCTTCTTTACGTGAGATCCTTCTTTAAAATTCATGGACGTTACCCAGCCCTCTACTCTCGCACGGATGTCCACATCCGATTGGCCATATACCTGAGCCACAAAATCTTCATAGAGTGGAACATCGTTCTGCACGGCTTTTACAACGTTGACTTTGATTGGGGGAAGAATCACCTCAGCTTTTTTGCTGCACCCGAAGACGGTTGCAACGAGCATCGTCAATCCGACAAGTTGCCTGGATGATGACATAGATAGTCTCATGGTTTTAATGTTTTCTTTTCTTTGTAAGGTAAAAATAATTAAAGTATTGGTGATGAAATTGATTAAAAAGATTGGTTGATTTTCATCATCAGCAATTGAACACCTGGTGATGAAATTCCACCTTTCACTAACTTTAATTCCAACACCCGCATGGAAATATTGGCGCAACCATTTGGTTTAAGCTCTATTAATTTGCCGGAATTCAATTGAACAACCAACTATTGTGAAGAGATTATCTGGCCATAAACATACCCACCGAACGGGTTGCCCTTGCAAGTGTGAGAAGAATTTTCAATAATATATTTTTCTCCTGATTCACAAAAAAGGATCGATGTAATATTGATGCTTGTTGCGGGCGGTTAAGACCATTTCCAAGATGACAAAGCCGATAATAATAATTTTTCAATCGTTAACTTGAGGTGCAAGGTTCTTTGTTATTAAAAGTAAAAAAAGTTTAGGCATTCGCTTCTTTCACCACGGTTTCGGCATATAGCCAACCAAATTTCCGGATATGCAGATAATTCATTTTTCCAGTCAGCCCCCATCGTTCTAGTAAATCGTTCAATGCTTTTGAAAAGACATCGTAGGTATTGATTTTTTCTGGATCAAGCGAAAGATTATTTTCCTTGATATACTTTTTGTAAAAGTCAATGTGTTGTTCGCTATAAACCGGGAAGATTTCAGGTTTATGGAAATTACAATATACCGAAGCAAAATGAAGCAGGTAGAATATCCTACCGTTTGATGTTATATGAGCAAGATCCTCCACAACGGAAAGATCATCATGCTTAATTCGTTCATCGATTTTTAATGTAAGGATATGTGCAATAGCATCTTCCATGAGTGTATTTTGGCTTATGTCTGTGTCATTAATCGCACTGAGCTTAATACGAATGTCATCTGCATTTATATTGAGAGGATATTTCTTGAAGAGTTCCAGATTTTTTAAATCGTTCACAAAATACATTTCCTGGTTGGCGAAAATGTCAAGATACTTTTTTAAAGCGGTTTCAAATTTATTCATGGTATTTTTTGATTATTCGTTGACCCAATATATACAGGCATCCTTTTATCCAAAAAAAATCCTAATTTGGCTAACAAAAGGTAAAGCATTTGTTCCAATTGAAGTTAGCAATAATGAACGCGTATACCCTTATTCAAACCAGAAATTCATTAACAAAGTAATACGTATAGATTAAGTCTCATAGTAAGCTGACGAATATCATCGATCTGGTCAAACTAAGTTTGCAAATTTCTAACATGAAAGCTGGTGGGGACATTATGGAATGGATGCTACGAAAATAATTAAGAAAGGAATATGGTACTCTTTCAACTTGCTATTCTGTTGATCTGCATTTTCATTGGTGCCCGGATGACTGGTATCGGGTTAGGTGTGATGGGTATGATTGGACTTCTCATCTTTCTATTTTTATTTGGGATGCAACCCGCTGATCCCCCAATCGAAGTGATGCTTATTATAATGAGCGTTGTAACAGCCGCAGCAGCACTTCAGGCTGCCGGAGGAATGGATTATCTGGTGCAGGTTGCCGGAAACTTGCTTCGCAGTAATCCTAAGCAAATTACTTTTCTTGGCCCTTTAGTAACATATGCGTTTGTTTTATTTGCAGGCACTGCACACATCTCATACTCCATCATGCCCATTATTGCTGAAGTAACAATCAAAAATAAAATCAGGCCCGAAAGAGCCATGAGCATGAGTGTGATTGCTGCGTATATGGCCATTACAGCAAGTCCGGTATCAGCGGCATCGGCAGCGTTGCTTACGGTATTAGCAGCCAGCGGAATAAAACTTACCGATATTTTAATGATCTGTATTCCCGCTACGATGATCGGAGTAATGGTAGGCGTGTTGTTTGTATGGAAGCGGGGAAAAGAATTAAGTGAAGATCCGGAATTTCAGGAACGCATGAAAGATCCTGAGTTTGTTAAAAATCTGGAGAATGCCGAGCAAAAAGCAACTACCACATTAGCGCCCGGTGCAATTAAATCTGTTATAATTTTTGCTTTAGCTGTTATCTCTGTCGTGATGCTTAGCTCATTCCCGCAATTGCTTCCTCATTTTGGCAACGCGGAAGGATTCTCTCCTGGATTTGCAGTTAATGATGCCGGCAATGTGATGATGCCCTCTATGATTATGATTATAATGTTAGCAGCAACCGGTCTGATTGTATTGTTTGCCAATACAACGGCATCTGCTGTTACGAAAGCAAGCTTATTTTCTTCTGCAGGCCAGGCAACAATTGCCGTTTTTGGAGTGGTCTGGATGAGTAACACTTTTATGAACAATAACTTCGATACCATTCAGCAAACATTGGGTAACTTAGTATCGTCTTATCCGTGGTCTTTTGCAATCGGATTGTTCTTGCTGAGCATGTTACTCTATAGTCAGGCTTCAGCCGCAAAAGCACTCATGCCACTTGGGCTTTCACTTGGATTACCTCCTGCATATTTAATAGGAATCTTTGCCTCTTGTAACGGCCACTTCTTTATTCCGGGATATCCCACGTTGTTAACCGCTATTCAATTTGACCGGACAGGAACAACACGAATTGGTAAATATGTATTAAACCACAGCTTCATGCTCCCAGGCATTGTAACAACAACTGCCTCGGTGTTGGCAGGTCTGCTTCTTCAGTCTATTATTTTATAACTTAAAATAGAAATCAAAATAAAAAAACAAAACAATCATAACATGAAAAAGTTACTTTCAATTTTAGCAATCCTGATCTTGACCATACAAGTTCAGGCACAACAATTACCAAGGGTAATTATTTTGGCAACAGGCGGAACCATTGCTGGTGCAGGTGCCTCTGCTGATCGGGCTGGTTATACAGCCGGAAAAATTCCAATTGACGATCTGATCGGTACAATACCTTCGGTAAAGAAAATTGCCAGTATCACAGGCGAGCAGGTAG
>Ga0116156_10000171_pt1 | contig 70748 bp, 63 predicted proteins | sample AD_UKC045_MetaG_FD_89891 | JGI IMG/M metagenome (GOLD analysis project Ga0116156, IMG submission 89891) | Active sludge microbial communities of municipal wastewater-treating anaerobic digesters from USA - AD_UKC045_MetaG | ecosystem: Engineered > Bioreactor > Anaerobic > Digestate | place: USA...
GCTTGTCAATATAGTAGGTCACATCTCCAGGTGGGACAGATTTGTATCGTCACCAAAAAAAGCCTACCTGGAGATAGGCTCTATTATCCGCGCTTGTCAATATAGTAGGTCACATCTCCAGGTGGGACAGATTTGTATCGTCACCAAAAAAAGCCTACCTGGAGATAGGCTCTACTATCTGCGCTTGTCAATATAGTAGGTCACATCTCCAGGTGGGACAGATTTTCGTTGGCAACCTCATCTCTTTCCCAAGTACTTAGAAACGAGAGGAACGGACATGTCTACTAGACACCAAGTTTGTTTATAAACGAGTGGCTGCCCGGGCGACGTCGATTAGAGACTTAAGTGCCTTGTTTACGGCCTTTTCGTTCGGAAAAGCGGCGGCAACTTCGGGCGACAGCACCACGATATTACACGATTCACGCAATCGCTTGGCATACTTGCCCCGCACGAGAGGGCCGTCAAAATCAGATCGTGCATACTGCGCACGAAAATCGTCTTTGGCTGGTTGCTTAGCCTTCTTCATAGATAATCCGTTCTCTTCTGTGTGCCATTCGTGCGCTGATAATTCGAATTACCTAGCCACGTAAGTATACCACGCGGAAACCATGTCGTCATTCCCGTGCAGGCGGGAATCCAGGACTCATGTTTTTTTCTTCGGGAAATTTCGTTCGAAAAACGACAAAATATACACACCGGCCTGGATTCCCGCCTGCGCGGGAATGACGGGCATAGGTATTAAACGGGATACAAAAACATCTGGAAACAATCATGGTCATTAATCAAAGCCCTCTGCTCTGAAAATACGACCCGCGGGGCTCCTTTCCCATTCCCACTAAAGGCCTTTTTCATGGTTTCTGGGGGAATCGACGATTCATGATAACTCGTTCCCAAGTTGGACTTGGGAACGAGAAGAAGTGATTTTACTAATAAACACCAACGTGTGATATACTTGGCAGCGTTAAGAGTGTGGTAAGCCTATGTTCTCGAACTGATGCACCATATCCAAACGGTTTGGGTACTTATGGAACACAGCTTTATTGGGACCATGGTAATATATACACGTGCTCAATTGCGAGCCTTTAGGCGTTCACAGGTCCGTGAATGGGCATTGAAAGGTGGTATCCTATGTCGATCCGCATAGCATTCCGATAAATGGCTGGGACAATCGGCAACTGACTGAACAAACAGGCATTATCACACCTTCGGCAAGATATCCCAAGGTGTCTCGTATGGTCAGGAAAGTAATAGGTTGTATCATCGTTGCATACTGTAAATGTGGAGCTAAGATAAACTGATGAGCACAATAAAAAAAACGATAAGTCCACATGTGTTTATTAGCTACTCGCATAGGGACGAAGATCTAAAAGAGCGTCTTTTGGCCCATTTACGAGGCGTTCAATCGCTTACAGGTGCCCTTAGTATATGGACAGATCGGAACATCGATGCAGGAAAGTCCTGGAAGAACGAAATACGTAAATCATTAAGCGAATCGTCGTTGGCGGTTCTACTGGTGACTGCTGATTTTCTCGCGTCTGACGCTACCAGGGCCGAAGTGGATGAACTGCTCATAAGACGTGAGAAAGAAGGTCTGCCAATTGTTCCGGTGATTGCAAAGCCATGTCTGTGGCATGAAGTCGATTGGCTGAGATCCCTAGAAGTCATTCCAAAAGACGGTACCCCAATTTCCTCTCTAAGCACACAAAAACTTGATGAAGTTCTGGCCGAAATCGCACAAAAAATCTTGTCATTATGGGAGGCTAAGGCGGCAGAACCTGAACGAAAAGCGAATCGTGCTTCAAATTCGGAGGACGAACCAGAGGTTTTCATCTCCCACTGTCATGATGACGGTGATTTCGCCGAAGTTCTCAAATCCAAGTTGGGGGAATGGGGATACAAGGCTTGGATTGATATTGACCGACTCAATGCCGGTGAGAATTGGAGAGAAGAAATCGACGATGCTATTCGTCGAAGCAAAGCCGTAGTTGTTGTCATGTCCCCAAAAGCCAGAGAGTCTGAATACACAACCTATGAATGGGCATTCGCTTGCGGACATAAAAATAAGGTGATTCCACTGATGATTAAGGCCACATCCCTCCACCCACGCTTGGAGAGCGTTCAGTATCTCGATTTTACCAATCGCTCTGCTCGCCCATGGAATAAGCTCTTTGATGCAATTGATAGGACTAGACCTTGATGACGTTGGGATTGAATACAACATAGAAGTTAATGACGATCACGGTCGTTATTGTCGCAAAAAGGAGGAAAAGCATGAAGGAACTGAAGGATAAGATACTTGAGCTCGCTGATATCGCAAAGGCATGCCCTGACAACCTACAGGCAGTATGCTTTGAGACCCTATTGAAGCAGTTCCTGGCTGGATTGGCGCCTTTGCCCGTAAGGGGCAAAAATGAACCCCATCCTACGACACCTGAACTGGGAGGCGTACAGGAACCACCACCAGATAGCGAAACGAAGGTTGTACGCCAAGAAGACATCCGTGAAACCGATCTGCACGTGAAGGTCAAACGATTCCTCCAAAAGGAAACTTTATCGCTTGATCACATCAATGCTCTTTTTTACAGGGAAGCTGACAAGATTATGCCCCTGTATGAAGACCTAAAAACCACACGGATGACAGAATGTCAGATTCGTATTGCTCTTCTGCAGTGCTTTGTGGCTGCATTAGCGTTTGGCGAGTTCGAGACCGATGTTGAGTCCATTCGGACAGAATGTACTCAGCGGAAGTGCTACGATAGTCCCAATTTTGCCGCCACATTCAAAAATAATTCTACATTATTTGACTTTGGAAAATTCGACAGAACAACGAAGAAAGTCAGGCTGTCTGACGCGGGGCGAAAAGAACTCGCAGACATCATTAAGGAACTCCTGTAGCCAGCCATGATCAACAAATTGAACCAATTCCTTGCTGACCTAAGAGTGCTCCGGCGCGATATTGCTGCAGAATCCTCAAAGACGATTAGCAAAAGATCGCTTAGGCAGAAAGCAGAGCGGCTTTCAACAGAGTGGCTTTCGGACATTTCTGTTTCTCTGGAGATTGGCGGACATGTCGCACCTGCTAAACTTAAGGAATACTCAGACCACTTTCGCCAACTCCTGCGAATCACTGGTCCAAGCAACTTGAAGACGCGTTATCTGGCTATTTTAAGTCAGGTGACCCGATCTTTTAGGAATGACATCATTTTGGTGCTTCACGAGTGCGCCAGTTCGTCGCCATCTCTGTCTCTATTATCTACACTCTTTGAGGGACTTCCTGCCGATGAAGACGCGTACTTGAAAGAGGCGGTGGGCTGTGCCATGAAAGGCTACCTCCGTGCTTCCGTTGTTCTTGGTTGGTCCGCAGCCATTGATCGTATCCAAAGACGAATTGAAGACATTGGTTTTGCCAAATTCAATGTTACGTCTGCTCAGATGTCTAGTGAGCAGAAGGGAAGGTTTAAACGCTTTAACCAAGTACAGAATGTATCTTCCCTCAGTGAACTCCGCGAGGTGTTTGACAACATCGTGCTCTGGGTAATTGAAGGCATGTGCTTGATTGACTCCAACCAACATACCCGACTGCATAGCTGCTTCGACATGCGGTGTCAGAGTGCCCATCCCGGTGACGCTCCAATCACGGAATTCAACCTCATTTCATTTTATTCGGACTTGAAGGAGATTGTCTTTACGAACCCTTCATTTCAATTGAATTCTCAGTCCATAAACCCAAGGAATGCACCAACAAAAGCCTAAATCATTACGCCAATTCCGCCTCTCTCCCGTGGGTGAGTTCAGGCACGGGGTTTCCCTTCGTTCCCAAGTTGGACTTGGGAACGAGATTGTCCTAAAAGCTGTGCTTTGAAATCTGGTGTGTTTTCTGTCCTGAATCCTTCCAAAAGGTACTCCATATATCATTCACACCCTCCCTGCCTTCTCATTGCCCCCAAAAAACCGATCTGCGGGTCGTTCCGTTTGTCATGGCGGGCGTGTGAATGGTATCATCGAGGTCTTGGTTTTGTGTTCGGATTTTTACGAGTGAATTTTACGTTCGGGGAGTAGTCTATACGTGAAGACGATTACGGTACAGGTCAAGGATGACCATCTGGAGACGTTGGCGCGCACGAAGCCGATGACGGCGCTGGCGGAGTTGATTTGGAACGCATTGGATGCGGAAGCGACAGAGGTGCATGTGGAGTTCATTGAGAACAAGATGGAGGGGTTGGATACCATCCGCATCACGGACAATGGCCACGGGCTTTCGTATGATCATGCGCTGATTGTGTTTCAGAACCTGGGGGGGTCGTGGAAACGCGAGGAATTCCGGAGCAATGCCCGGAAACGGGTGCTGCACGGGCAATACGGCAAGGGCCGGTTCCGCGCGTTTTCGCTGGGCAGTCTGGTCTCGTGGCATAGTGTGTATTCGGATGGGGAGGGGTTGAAGGAATTCTCGATCACCGGCAAGGCCGAGGCTATCGGTGAATTCACCATAACGGACTCCAAGAAGACCAAACGCACCGTCCCCGGCATGGTGGTGGAAATCCATAATGTATCCCCTTCCGCGGAACTGCTGCGCGGCGTAAAGGCCCAGGATGAGGTCACGGACCTATTCGCCCTGTATATGCGGCATTACCCGGACGTGCGCATTGTGTATGACGGCGTGCCGATTGATCCCGCGAACGTCGAACGTCAATACACCGATTACACCCTGGAAGAGATGGTGATGCAGAACGGCGAGCGGGTGAAGGCGGCGTTGACGGTCGTGGAATGGAACACCCCAGGGCGGCGCGGGGTGTATCTGTGCGATGAGGAAGGCTTCATGCGGTTTAATGCCCTTCCCCGCCTCCATTTCCGCGGCTTCAGTTACACCGGCTACTTGAAATCGCGCCATATCAGCACGCTGGACGCGGAAGGTCTCCTGCAAGCGGGAGAACTCGCCCCGGACGTCCGCCAACTCCTCGACGCGGCCCGCCGCAAGCTCCGGGAGCATTTTACGCTACGCGAGGCGGAACTCGCCCAGGACACCCTCGAAGAATGGAAGGAACAGGGACTATATCCCTACGAAGGGCCTCCCAAAACGGATTCCGAGGCCAATGAACGCCGTATTTTCGATATTTACGCCACCCATTTAAACCAGATTTTTCCCGATTTTGCCGCGGCGCGGCCCCGCCATAAGCGGCTTACCCTGCGGATGATTCAAGAGTTGGTGCGCGTCGAGCCGACCCGCATGGCGCGGATACTCGACGATTTATTGGAATTTCCGGAAGAAAAAGAAGGAGAGGTGCTGGAACTAATTCAAGCTTGACAGGTGAGGTCCGATGTGGTATAAACAGGTGAATAAATTTTCAGTATACCAATGAAGGGAAACAAAACATGTCGTCAAACACGGGTGAAGACAAAGCAAAGATGCGGGCGTTAGATATCGCGGTTTCACAAATTGAGAAACAGTATGGCCGGGGCACGCTGGTGCGCTTGGGCGATGAATCGTTTGTACAAGGGGTACGCGCCATATCCACCGGCAGTTTGTCGCTGGATATTGCGACGGGAGTGGGAGGGCTGCCCACGGGGCGCGTGGTGGAAGTGTTTGGGCCTGAGGCGTCGGGCAAAACGACGCTGGCGCTGCACGTGGTGGCGAATGCCCAGAAAGAAGGCGGGATTGCGTGCTATATCGATGCGGAACACGCCCTCGATCCCCATTTTGCGCAGAAGATCGGGGTGGATATTGATAATTTGCTGGTGTCGCAACCGGATACGGCGGAGCAGGCGCTGGAGATTTGTGAAAGTCTTGTGCGGAGCAATGCGGTGGATGTGATTGTCGTGGACTCGGTGGCGGCGTTGGTGCCGAAGGCGGAAGTCGAAGGCGAAATGGGCGATTCCCACGTCGGCTTGCAGGCGCGCCTGATGTCGCAGGCCTTGCGTAAGCTGACCGCCGTCATTAGCCGATCCAAAACACTCGTTATATTTATCAATCAGATCCGCGAGAAGATTGGCGTGATGTTCGGGAATCCCGAAACGACCACCGGCGGGCGCGCGCTGAAGTTTTACGCGAGCATGCGGCTGGACATCCGCCGCATTTCGGGCTTGAAGGAGAAGGAGGAAAACGTCGGCAACCGGGTGAGGGTGAAGGTGGTGAAAAACAAGCTGAGCGCGCCGTTCCGCGAATCTGAATTCGATATTCTGTTTAATCAAGGCATTTCCCTGGAAGGTGATATACTGGATTTGGCGTGCGACATGAAGATCATGCAAAAAAGCGGCGCATGGTTTTCGTATAACGGCGAGAACCTGGGCCAGGGCCGGGAAAATACGCGGCAATATTTGAAAGATCACCCGGAATTGACGGAACAATTGCGGGAATTGGTGATCAAAGCGAAGAACCTGCCGTGGGCGGGCGCCACGGCAGGCGGCCAAGAGGTGAATACTGGAGAATAAACACGATTCCAAGACGGATTCCCAAGTCCTTTTTCGATACGGCCGGCGCACAAGGATTGGTTTGTTTGCCCTTTTGGTGCTCACGGTGGTATTTGTCGCAGGGGTGCTTTTTATCCGTTATCAATTAACCGCGGTGCGGGAGTCGTTGGTTGCGCGCGCGGAAAATCGGCTGGGGGGCAATCTCCAACTCGGCGCCTTGCAGGTGAATGGCCTCCGGGGTTTCAGCGTGGATGGTTTTCAGGCGGATGTTGAAGTTCCGGAAGGCCCTAATGTCCAGGTAACTATTCCCAAAGCGTATGTATACGTCAATCTGATCGATTTGGTGTATGGTTACGTGAACATTGAGCGGGTGGTGGTGGATGGCGCCAAGGTGATGCTCAGCCGGCGGGAGGGGGAGCCATGGTTCCGAATAAAAGAGGGCGCGAAACCCGGGCTTCCGGAATTTGCCTTTCGGGTGATGGGGAAGGGGTGCAGCCTGGAAATCCAGCGGCTGGTGGGGGAAACAGGGCTGCAATTGAGCAACATCGATTTGGACGTGGCCCGTCTTCTGGATTCCCCCGATCTTTCCATCAAAATAGCCGGTGCGGTGAATAATGATCCCCAGAAAAACTTCGTGGCAAAATTGCGTTATGCGTCGATGCAAGATTTTGACTTGCGCGCGCAATGCGGGGAGCTTTGCGCGGAGGATGTAAACGCTTTTCTTCCCCCTGAACAACAGGTGGCCAAACAAGGGTCGGTCACCCCGAGTGTGCATGTGACGGGGGATCCCAACCGAACGCTGGTGGTTTCCGTGGAAGCGCCGTTTAAAAATTTGTTTTTCCGGGATCAACCAGCGCTGCTAAAACCCGTTTCTGGTTCCTTGAATGCATTGGGAGGATACAATCTGGACACCCGGGTTTTTACGCTTATCACCGCTAAAGTGCAATCGGAGCAATTGGCGGGCCGCTTGGAAGGAACCGTTTCATTCGCTGCCGATGAACCTGCCCTCGATCTGCATCTTCGGGCGGACCAAGTGCCGGTGATGGAAGCCGTCGATTATCTGGTCAAGGGGAAAGTAAGTGAGTTTGGTCAACTGACGGTGGATGTTCAACCGCCGTATGAATTTGGGCTGGGTCTCCAAGGCACGCCGAAGTCGCCGGTTTTCAGCGCGGAAGCGTCGGTTAATGCCGGAACTGTGTCATTTGTTCCCAAAGACCCGCTGATGCCCCGAGGGCAATTAACCTTTGGGATGATGAAGGTGTCCTGGGATTCCAAAGACGGCATACCCTATGGCACATTCAATGTCACCGACGGAACCATTGACCACGAAGAGATCGGGCTGTACGCGAAAAAGATATCCGGGACGCTGGTGCTGAAAGAAAAAATGGTCATGTTGGATCCGATCAATGCCGAACTGACGGGGAACGCGTTTGTGGGGCGGGCGCAATACGATCTGGAGGCGCAACAAGGCGAGTTTACAGTGAGCGGCCTATTGGAAGAAGCGGAAAAGACGCCTTTGGGAGATTTGGATGATTTTGCCGTGTCGGGCATGGTGAATGCAACGTGCAGCGGCAAAATTTCCAAGAGTTCATACGCGTTTGACGCGGAATTGGATTTAACCCGTGCTCAGGTGGATTTCGATTGGTGGCTGCGCAAGCCTATTGGCGTGGGGAGTACCATCCCCAGTTTCAAGGTGGAGTTTAAGCCGAAGAAAAGCATCACCCTGGAAGGGGATGGGGCGATTGACGCGACGCAATTGCATGCAAATTTTTTATTTGACTATCAGAAGAAGAAATTCGACACCAAAGACATCCGATTTGTGCTAAGTCCGGTGGATGTGCCGGCGACCAGCAAATGTCTTCGAGTGCCTTATGCCTTGAGCGGTGTGGCGGGAAAAGAGATCGTCATTGAATACAAGCGTCTGCCCAAACAGGAAGAGCATAATACCATCCATGTGTATGGAACATTGGAGGATGTGGTTGCAATGCCGGAGGGGGCATCGGTTCCCGTGACAGCGAAAGGCGCGTCCGTGGACGTGTTTGTGAACGATTTGCCGCATGAAAATCAGGGGATGGTGAAGATTTCCGCGGCGGAAGCGCATATTCCACCGTTGAGCGTTAAGTGGCTGTTGCCGTTGCACCCAAAGGATCTTCCCGATGACCGGCCAGGGAAAAAGAAGAAAGCGCCTGAACCGGAAAAAACAGATACGTGGACCTTCGTGTTGAACGCGGATTCTCTCGAAATGCCGCCGTGGCGCGGAACGGAATTTTCCGGAGAAGCCTTTACGGATGAACAGGCCTCCGGGATGCGTCGATTCTCCGCCAAGATAGACGGTGGAAGCATTGAGGGGAGTTTTTCGATCAGCCAAGAAGACAACATAATGGAGATGCAGGCAAAGTGGGACTCGATTCCCACGGTATATCTATTGCGTCACTTGAATTTTCCAGAGGTTTTGGAAGGCAAGGTAAAGGGCCAGGTGCATTACCGAATGGACAATGATGATCCCGATACGCTGAAGGGAGCGGGGTTGTTTGACATTGAAGACGGCCGGTTCAGCGCGGATTTTCTCGCAAAACAGTTCAAGGAGCAACTCAAAGGATCCACAATGTCGTTGCCGCCTTCTCTGGAATTTTCGCGGTTTGCGGCGGATGTAGAACTCTTGGGGGACACGGTAAAAACGAAAAACATCGTGTTGCGCGGGAACGGAATTACTATAACGGGGGATGGAGACTATATACGGGACGGCGACATGCATTTCAGCCTGAAGGCGTCGATTACGCCGGACATGGCTCAGAAAATGCCGATCCTCATGAAAAGTTTTAACATTGACGGTCACCGGTTAACACAGAATAATATAGAAATTGCCTTTGACATCAAGGGTCCCACATTTAATCCCAGCGGGGAGGTAACGGGCATACCCTCGATTGGGGTGACTTTGGTAAGCGGTGCGGGCGAGCTTACAAGTGAAGCCATAAAAATAATAGACGCCCCTAGACAAATACTGATCGATCTGATTAAGATCTTTGGTGGAATAGTCGGTCCCGGCAAAACGCCGGTGAAGTAATAGATGGAGCAGCATGGAAATACGGATAGGCAAAAGCGCGCGGGCCTGTACGGCCTGCGGGCGGGAATTTGTGCATGAGGAAGAGTTGACTTCGCTTGTGCGGCGTACGGAACTGGAATTGATGCGGGAAGATTATTGCTCGGCGTGTTGGACGTCCGGCCGCGCGGAAGGGGCGTATTCCGTGTGGACGCCACGGTTCTATGACCCCAAAGTTGCGGAGCAAGAGCCACCGGAGGTATTCTCTCCGCTGAGACAGGTTTTTTACGAGGCGGTGGAGTCGGTAGAGCGGATTGATCAGGCAAGGGCTTTTCTATCCGCCCAGATGCTGCGCCGTCAAAAGGTATTTCGCCGCATTAAGGAGTCGGATGAAGCGGATGGGGAAGTACATTTGTTGTTATTCGCCGACAAAATTGGCAACCGGCTGATAGAGGTGAGAGATCCAAATTTTAGTTACGCGGAAATGGATACGGCGCGTCAGGCGTTAATGCAGCGTTTGCAGGAGCTGGAAGCGCCGCCCATCGAGGAAGCGCAGGTGGAACATGTCGAGTCCCAGTAAATTCGGAATGCGAGGGGATGGCGATAAGCTGACAGCGGAGTTTACCTCCGGGCAGTTGGTGATTGCCATTTGTGTGTCGCTGTTTGTTGCCTTGGTATTTTTCCTGCTCGGGGTGTTGGTGGGCCGGTATGATCGGCCCCATACGATGGCAGAGAACCCCGTTGCCACTCAGCCCGCCCAGGAAACAATGGCGCCTGGCGCGCCCGAACAAACGGGGGTGCAAACGTCGCCGAATGCGGGCGCTGCCGAACCGGTGCAGCGTGCGCCGTGGTCCACGGGACGGGTGCGTGAAATGGATCCTTTGCCCTCCCCCACCGAAGGTGCGACCGATTTGGAAAAGCCAGTGGCAATTCCCAAGCCGTCCCCAGAAGGAGAAGCAGGTTCTCGCCTTCAACCTGATGCGGTGACAGCGTCAACGCCGGGTTCCGAAGGATCACCGGATACTGCGGCAGAAGCCCCGAAAACGGAATCCCTTTCCGCACCAACCCTAAGCGAGCCCCAAACCCCCTCGGCATCATCGGATCAAAAGGCAACTTCAACAACTCCTGCAACGAGTGCCCCAGGGATTTTGGATGAGCCGGCTATTGCAATGCCGCCGATTACCAATCCTGGGGGTGCGAAAGGGGAAGTCAAGGCCGGGCCAGCCGGCAAGCCGGCAATGGAACCTGGGAAAACGGAACCCCAGGTTGCGCCGCCGGGCCGGGGCAAGTTCGGAATTCAAGTGGCGTCGTTTCCGGGCGGAAACCGGGAAGCCTCCGCGCAGACCTACAAAAATCAACTGAAGAGCAAAGAGGGTGTGAATGCGGAAATTGTGATGGACGGGCAATATGCGCGGGTCATCATTACGGGGTATAAGGACAAAGCATCGGCCGCCGCGGCGTGCGCGGAATTCAGAAAAAAACCGGGATTGGAAAAATCCTTTGTACGCGCTTTGCCGCAACCGTAAGGAGACATGGAGAGCATGAAGGCAGCGGTGATAGGACCTGGGGCGATGGGATGCCTGTATGCAGCGCGTTTGGCGCATTCGGGAGTGAAAACCTGGTTGGTGGATCACAAGCAAGCCAGGGCGGATCGATTGGAGAAAACGGGGGTCGTGGTTGAAGACCGGGATGGCCATACCTTGTTGGAACATCCGGTGATCGCGGCACATGTACCCACGGGCATGGACTTTGTGCTTGTGTTGGTAAAGGCGTATAGCACACCGTCGTTGCGGCTGCCCCCGGAAACACCGGTATTAACGCTGCAAAATGGGCTTGGCAACGTGGAGACTCTGTGTACAATGGTGGGAAGCGCCCGGCTGATGGTGGGCGCCACGACAGAAGCGGCTACCCTGGTCAGTGAAGGGCGCGTGCGCCACATGGCATCCGGTGTCACCTCATTTGGCGCATGGACTTCGTGTTCGTGCGCTGCGGTGCGCGAATCGTTGATCAATGCCGGATTCAAAGTAGAGCTGACGGAATCGCCGGGGCAATTGGTATGGGAAAAGGTGGCTATTAATGCGGGCATCAATCCCTTGACGGCATTGCTCAATGTTCCAAATGGACGGTTATTGCAAATAATGGAAATCCGGCAGTTGATGCGCGATCTGGTGGTTGAGGCGACGAAAGTGGCCTCCACGGAGGGGTACCGGTTTAATCAAAGCCTGGTGGAGATGACGGAAGCCGTTTGTGCGCGGACCGCGGACAATATTTCGTCAATGTTACAGGATGTGCGCGCGGGCCGGCAGACGGAAATTGACGCCATCAGCGGTGAAATCATGCGCCGGGCACAGTTGGCGTCTTTGCCGACGCCGCGGACGCGGGTTGTATACCAATTGGTGCGGGGATTGGAGGGCCGGTGAGCGCCACCGAGCTCAAATACACGAGTCCCAAGCGTTTTTCTTTATGGCAGCGATTTCAACTTGGCGTATTACCGTTTTCCATCGCGGCTTCATTTAAAGGGCTTGCCCGGTTGTGTGAGTGGGAGGTGCGGGACAAACACTATGTCTGGGATACGGTCTTTGAGCGGGGTGGCATACTCTGCGCATTTTGGCATGAATGTCTGGGATTGGCGGCATCACATCATCAGTACACACCCACTGTTCACACGTTGACAAGTTACAGTTTTGATGGGGAATTGGCCGCGCGCACCGTGGCGCGGTTTGGGCTAAAATCATTGCGCGGCTCTTCATCACGAGGAGGGATGGAAGCCTTGAAACAACTTAAAACCGCGGTGGATCTGGGATGTTTTGTGGGATGGACCCTGGACGGTCCCCGTGGGCCGCGGCGCAAGGCAAAAGCGGGTATTGCTTATCTTTCCGCTAAAACAGGCATGCCGATTATTCCAAACGCGTATGCGGTGAGTAAATGCTGGAGATTGAGTTCCTGGGATCGTTTTCCCATTCCAAAACCGGGCGCGCGCATTATCAGCGCGTTCGGCCCGCCCATAGCGCCGCCCCCGGATGTTTCTTCCGAAGTCCTTGAAAAAACGCGTCTGGAAGTGGAAACGGCGCTGAATGCATTGCATCGCGCCATCGAGCAGGAACTTAATGTCGTCCAATCATTATAATGCGGATTATCTCGAAATGTGGATTCGTCGGAGTTGTCCGCAGGCGGCCTCGATATCCTGGCCCTTTTCCTGACGCAGCGTGGCTTGAAGCCCGCCTGCGATAAGGGCATTACGGAACTCCTCACAGCGTTTTATCGGGGCGGGTTTAAAGGGCAGGCCCTTCACCGGATTCCACGGGATAATGTTTACAAAAGCCTTCAATCCCTGGGCATATTCCAATAATTCGGCGGCGTGTTCAGGAGAGTCATTGACACCATCGAGGAGAGTCCATTCGAACGTTATCTGACGGTTCGTTTTGGAACAATACAGGTCCAGCGCATTACGAAGGCGTTCGAGCGGATATTTCCGGTTAATCGGGACTAGTTTTGATCGCAAAGGGTTATTTGCGGCATGGAGTGAGATACTGAGCCGCACCTGCCAGTCTTCGTCCGCGAACCGTTCGATTTGAGGCACTTCTCCCGCCGTGGACACGGTGATTTTCCGCGCACCGATGGCCAAACCGTCTTTTTCCATCAACAACCGGATGCTGCGCATAACAGCGTCGTAGTTGCGCAGGGGTTCCCCCATCCCCATGTATACGATATTGGGGGTGCGTCCTTCCAAGTCTTCTTCCCTTAGCAGATGCAATGCCTGCTCGATAATTTCATGTACTTCCAGATGACGCCGGAAACCCGCCTGGCCCGTGGCGCAGAAGGCGCATTTCAGCGCACATCCTGCCTGTGAGGACAGGCACAATGTGATACGTTCCTGGTCTCGTATCAGGACGGATTCAATGGTTTCTCCGTCCATTAGTTGGAATAATACTTTTTTGGTGCCCGTGGATTGCGACAGGCGTGTATCGATGGGCAGAATTTGTGTGGCAGTGAATTCCTCGCAAAGCCGCTGGCGCAAGGGGAGCGGCAAGTCGGTCATGCAATGAAAGTCAAAGATGCGCTTCTGGTGTATCCATCGGAAAATCTGACGTCCCTGGAAGGGCTTTATTTCAAGCAGTCCTGCTATCTCCAAGGGCGAACAAGCGCTAATTATTTGTTTCATGGTTCAGAACGCGGCTCCAGTTTTTCATAACCCTTGTCCCGCAGTTCCGCGGCGTGCTCTTCAATACGGAACGAAGCATCGTCGAGGTCGGTATTCAAGAAAATCTTGCGCATGTCGAATCGCATGAGCGCATCTTGCGAAGGGAAGGCGCATTCCACCTTGGCGGGAAATCGAATAGCATCCAGTTCGTGATAGTCATCTTTGGTTGTCACCGCGAGGAGATTGCCGAATTTGTCATAGAGTTCGCTGCGGCGGATTACCCAGGGGAGGCCTTCCACTGCCAGACGCCGGTGGGGACGTTTTCGCAAAGCCCCGGTTCTGATTTCCAGCACGGCGGTTTGCTTGGCCTCATTGAATTCAAGGAGGCGCACCTGTCTGGCGGAGAGTTCGGTCCAATCTTCGGGTAAAAGCATTTCCTGGGCGATGTCCGAGGGGGAGACTGTCTTTGAAATGCCTTCGAAATGCTCCCCTTTGGGGCTGAAATAATATTGCTTTTCCGTGGGGAATTCGATGAGGAATGCCGGACCGATGCACGTGAGCCTGAAAACGGTGGTGGCGTATTTTCGGCCAACAACATACAGGTTGCCAGGTCTCCGGAACTGGATGGAACTTTCCCGCAAAAGTTGGGTGGCGGCGAGTTCCGGGGATTTGAGGGTAAAGGATCCGGTTGCTTTAAAGGTTCGAATAGCCGCATCGTTGGCAGCCAGGTCAGAGAGGATGGTTTCCACACTGGGGGCGCCGGGGGGCAGGGCTTGTTGTTGCAGATTTGTCCCCAGACGGGCGCACGCGGGAAGCACAACACACAAAAACAGAGCAAACAGTTTTCTTCGCATAGGCGTCAATGTAATACGAATTCTGATGCCCGGTTGATGAAAAGGCATGTGCCGGACACCCTAAGTGGTTGTGCGTGATGAAGATTTGCAATTCGTGTGTTCATACGGTATAATCGGTTTCCTTCAAGGGACAAGTATAACACGCCCTGCAGGTTAAAACCCAACGCATTAACGCGGGAGAGCAATATGGCAAGAGTGTGCGAATACAGCGGCAAGCGTCCGCACGTGGGCCACAGTGTGGTCCGGCGCGGCAAGGCCAAGCGTCAAGGCGGAATCGGCCAAAATGTCACTGGAATTACGAAACGCCGGTGGAAACCCAATCTCCAGACTGTACGAGTCGTGGATGAAAACGGCCGGGTACGCAAAGTAAAGGTATGCGCGCGGTATATCAAAGCGGGCAAGTTTGTTAAAGCGCCGCGTGGCGGACGCCGTATTCCCGACCCTGCCTGATTTCCTTAAAAAAGTGTACGGCCCTGGATGCATTCTTTTCCAGGGCCGAATTGTTTCTGTTTGCGTTTACTTGGTGGCTTCGTCTTTTGGGGGTTCCGAACCTGCAGGTGCTGGGGCGGTTTCAGGAGGTGCCGGAAGGGTGGTTTCTTTGGGGGCTTCAGCGGGTTTTTCAGCCGGGGCGGCGTCCGGGGCATTTTTCAATGGGGCCGGCGGTTCGTTGCCATAGAATGGGACCAAGGGAATGGAGTCATCGAAATCCACTTTCAGGCCGGCTTCCATCGCGGCTTCGGTAACCTGAGTGATGATGGTTTCCGGTGTGTTTGGATGATGCCGAATAACCACTTTTTTCCCTTTTGAGGAGGGATCCAGGAATTTGACGCGCAAGGCATCCATGGTGATTCGTTTTCCACCAGAATGTATATAGCCGGACTCGCCAATGGAAACGCCTATTTCACTTTTCACCCGGTTATAGAGCCGGTCCCAGAGGTTTTTATCGGCTTTCCGGGCATCCATAGTGATTTTATCTTCGATTTTGGCGAGGGTCTCCGCTTCGGGATTAGTATATTCATCCACGATGGTGGTTTTGATGAAAATGAGCAGCGTGTTTTTCTTAGCGGTCCGGGTTGGATTCCGGAACAGATTTCCAAGCAAGGGGATGTCGGCCAGCAAAGGAGTCCGTGTAACACTGTGATCGGATCGGTCTCTTCGCAATCCGCCCAGAACGACCGTGTCTCCGGAGTGAATGCGAAGCTGGGTTTCGGCCATGCGCGATGTCTTTTCCGGAACGGTGGAGGTTTGGTCGTAAGCTTTGACATCTTTGTCTTTGTAGGTGCTGTCTTCTGCGCTGATATCGAGCAGCACATTATTTTCTTCGGTTATGCGGGGCAATACGGACAATATGGTGCCCACGTCTATGAATTCAACATGGTTGCTATTGCCATAATATCCATAATAATTGTAATTAGGATAGTTTGAATTTGTTGAGCTCTGGTTGTTGTAGTAGGAACTGCCGCCATAATAAGGATTAGAGGAGGTGGCGGAGATATAGGGCACGCGCGTGGCATTTTCAAAGGAAGCTTCTTCTCCATCCTGTACGACTACCTTGGGAGAGGAAAGAATGGTGGCTTTGTTGGTTTTATCCAGATAACTGAGGGTCACCGCCAGGGGATCGCCGCCAAAGGAGTCCACCATTGGTTTTCCATTTATATTATTCAAGATGGGCCGTATGATGTTACCGGCGGAATCCAACTGGAGTGCGCCATAGAGGGGTACTTTATAGGGCAACTGGCCCACGCTCATCGTCTCCCCCGAACCGGAGGCGGTGGCAATATCCTTCATGCCTTCTCCGCTATGTATAGCGATGGGGACGTTTCCAAAGGTTCCGAAATACGACCAATTGATGCTGAATTGCCGCTCCACATCGCTGTCTACTTCGGCAATATAGGCCTCAATGAGCACCTGCTTGCGTTTTATATCCCAGGTTTTGATGAGTTTGTCAATTTCATCTAGACGGTTGGGCAGTCCTTTGATGGTAATTTGGTGGACGTCCTCATTGGTGATGATTTCCCCCATGTCATCAGGAATGAGAGATTCCACTTGGTCGGCGATGAAATCCAGGTCGGCGTATTTTATTACCCACGTGCGCGTCTCCAGTTTTCTGTCCAGGGTCTTGATTGTTTCGCTGATCCGATCCACGCGGTTGGGCAGGTCTGTCACGACCACGGTGTTATACCGCGGATCGATTTGAATGAGGCCCCGTTCGGAGAGCAGGGGTTCGACGGTATCGACGACATCTTCCGCATTAACGAAAAGTATATCGATCGTGCGTGATTCCACCGGAACGTCCAACCGTGCCACGGCTTCTTTCATCTTGGCCAGGATGGAAGGGGAATCCCAGACAAACAGGTGTGCGGTGCGCGGATCGGAAACAACACTCCCGTTGGGACTCATGAGCGAGCTCAATACGGCCTCGATATCCGCCAAGTCCGCGTATTTGATCGTAAATTCTTCCTTTTCCAGGGGGACATCCAACTGATCCACGGTTTTGATCATCTGGTCCAGGTTGTCCTGGGTGTCCCAGACGTAAATACGGCTGGTGCGTTGGTCGGTAATCATGCGTCCTTGCTCGGACAGCAGGCCGCTTATGATCGATTCAATATACGAAACATCGGCATCCTTGATTGCAAATTCGTGTGATTTGGCAGTTCCGTATTGTTTTTTCAGCCACTCATTCTTCGTCATGACATACAAATATTTTGTTTCGGGATTCCATTCGTAATGGATATCATGAAATTTCAGAATTTCCAGGGCTTCTTTGGGCTTTTTATCGACCACCCAGAATTGGAGTTGCATGGCCTGCGCTTCCTCCGTGGCGAGGATATTCCAATTGGTGGACATGTTGATGATTTGCAGGAACTCACTGCAGGCCATGGGGCCTTCCGCGGAAATGGCTTCCCCTTCATCCGGCACGTCGCCGTAGACCACTTCGCGTTCATAAATGGGCTCATAGGCGGTACCCGCCAAGGTGGATACCGTTCCTCCTCCTGCTGCCGCTCCCGAACCGGGAACCGCTCCCGGAGCAATAATGCCTGGCGCGCCTGCACGCTTTCCAGGAGGGGTGGGGGCAGCGCCGGGTGTTCCTCCTGGAGCAGTGGGTGGCGTGACTGCTCCCGCTCCGCCTTCCCCCCCGCCGCCTTTCACAACGTGCGCACCCTCTCCTTTCTTTTCATCCGCCGGTTTTTTTTCGGGCTCTTTTTTTTCGGGCTCTTTCTTGTCTGGTTCTTTTTTGCCGCTTTCTTTTGATTGGCTTCCTTTTTTGTCTGTTGTCTTTGAATCCTTGTCGGTACGATTTTTCAAACGGCTGCGGGAACTCGATGAACTGCCTCCTCCGCCAAGTCCTGTGGAATTGGATTGCTGGCTTGTTTGGGCGCCGGAAAGACGGGAAGAGCGTTGGGGTTTGGGCGTCGGGTTGGTAGGGGATTGTCCTTGGGCGCATACGGGAAACGCCAGACTAATCATGAGCAAAAGCAGGATAAAACAGAATATTGGCCTTTTTAACAAACAGTTCATAGGCGTGCTGGATATCCCCATAGTGGGTTGTTCCACGATACAAGCTCCAAAGTTCGTCCTTGACATACACAATATATAGCGTAGTTGACAGGTATAATACAAGCACCGGGCCGAAAATTCTACCTACTGAAGTTAACGGGCGCGCTACTCCAAAGGCTGACAATTCCCCTGCAGGTCAATGGTACAGGTCATTTTTTTATTGCCTTCCCGCCAATGAAAGGTAAAGATAGCGCCTTGTTTATCGAAGTCTGCAAGAGTACAGTCAGCGATCTTGTCGCCTAAACTCTTAAAATCTCCTCTGGGGTTATCCGGGGTGATTATTTTTATTTTACTTTTGCCAATCTGCATTCGAGTGGGGGTAACCCCTTGAAGTTTTTGGCATAAATCTGGGGGAGTGGGAGGGGGAGGAGGGGGTGGTTTCGGCGGCTCAGGCATGGGTATGAGAGCATCAAACAACGCGGATTTTGAGAGGATGTTTTCGTTCCATTTATCAAAAGGCCAGTCATCCGCTGTAGGAAATTCCACATTTTGGGGAATCCGTTTGAGCTCATTTGCAAGTGCCAGGCGGTTTTGTTCCATGGGATCCGAAATAAAATGGAGTGCCATGAAGCACACGGGGGGTAGTAGGAGAACGATGTAGAGCAGTATGAGAGTTCGCTGGTTCATGTTATTGGCTCCTCTTTTTTAGGAGCAGGGAATAGACGGTGATGTGTGTATCGGGCGCCTCCGTCGTAATCACCGGAGTGCGCAATGCCACAGTGGACGTGCCAGTATCGGGCACGGAAAATTCAATATGGTACTTGTAAGGTTTTCCATCTCCGCGGGCAGGTTCGGCGCCGGGCAATTTTGTTTGTCCGTTGAGGTTTTCGATGGCAATGCTGGCTTTTCCTGAGATACTGGCCTCCAAGAAGAGGTCGTAGGCGCTTTCGGAAGAAAAAATGTCTTTGAAATAGAGCAAAGCGCCAGGTTGCTCAGCGGCAAGTGTTATCCCTCGGGGTTGATCAGGGGAGTCACCGGGGAGTTCCTCGATTTCGCCCCCTTCAGCGCGCCACTCTCTCAAGGGAATTTCTTCCAGATCGATTCTTGGGGGGAGGGTTGAGCCTTGGGGAATTTCCAGGGGTTCTTCCGACCCATCCACGATAGTGCGGGTTAACTCAATTTTGACCGCCCCCTTTGTGAGTAAATGATCCCGTGTTATGTCAACGAGGTCAAGCCGCAACGATTGGGGGCTGGCCTGTAAGCGTTCCAGAAACTTGAGTAATGGTTCAAGCGAGACATCCGGAATGTTTACACTAATCTTGTATTCCCGGTATCCTTCACCGCTGTCATTAAGAGTGCCGGTCTGGAGTGTGGGAATATCCACAAGGTTACCGCTTTCACTAGTGGTTTTTACCGGCGTGCCGGTTTCATCCAGGGGCGGGGGCTCCACCTGGGCCAAGCGGTAAATTTCGGCCCGGAGCCGGTCGTGAATCTCTGCTTCGGTCCATCGGCTGGAATGCTGGGCGGCTACCCTTGCGAACTGGGCGTCGACGCTTTTTTTCAGGGCTATTTGCCGATGGTAGGTCAAAATGTTGTCTTGCAATTGAAGAACTCGGTTATCCAATTCGGCGATATGTTCGTAGGCGCCCCGTGCCAGCATGATAAGCGTGAGCAACACCGCCAGAACGGCTACCGCGGCCGCCAGGCGTTGTTCACGCGGAGAAATTTTTCCCCACGTATTAGCGATTTTCTGAAGGAAGTTCGTCAGCATTTTCCGTTACTACAAAGGGAATGTTGATTAAATAGGCGAAGATGGGGGTCTGCCGTTCCTCAGCCTTATTCCAATAGACGCTCCGGGCATTGGCCAACATGTCAAAACCGTTCTTGGCGAGTGCACGGAGGGATTCTGCATACTCATGGACGTCATCCACGCTCATCGCATGGCCGAAGATATTAATGCCTTCATTGCGGTCATAACTGAAACGCGTGATGGTCATGCGTCCTGTTGGGGCGGCTTCGAAGGCGGCGTCCATGGATTCGATAGCGGAGCCTTTTCGCTGGATTTGTTTGCGCAGGATGTTTAGTTGTTCCTGTTTTTCGGCAACCCCGCGGGCGTTGGGCTCTATTTTGGCCACTTCCCGGGTAAGGTCATGTATATAGGATTGTCGTTGATGGACCGCTTGTGCGTAGAGTATCCCGTACGCCAGCAATACAATGGCCACAAGTCCGGCGGCAAATAAGAACCTTCTTTTTGTGCCTTCCAAAGCACGCACCTGCTTGAGGGTTTGAGGCAGGAGGTTGATGTTGACTGCGGCGCGATCTTGTGCGGCCAAGGCTGCACCCAACAACACCGCCGGGAGCATGGTTATCTGCTCTTTCCCTCGGGTGATTAAAGTAGAAAGAAAATCCGCTGGACGGCACTCTTTTCCCGTTTCGTGTTCCAGCGATTCGCTCCAGAACTGAGTGCCGGTCAATTCAGAGCACAAATACACCGTGGAAACGGGGATGGCATCTTCGGATTCACGGCGATAGGCCGCGAGGGAACCGCGTGCTTCGAGAGAGAGTTCGTGAAGGGCCTCTGAAGCGGAGTCACCCGTCACACTCCAGTCCTGGGTGGTTGCGATACCCCGTCCAAACTGAAGCTGTCCCGCTGTCAGGACTATGATTTCGAGGCCGCCAGAGGCCAAGTCAATTATCGACACGGGTTCTTCCGTGGGTTCGAGGGATGCACGTGCGGCGGAAGCCAGGCAGGCGGTGCTCAGAAAAATGCGTTCTGGATCGAGATTTGCACTGCGCAAGAGGGCGAGATGATTATTCACGACATCCTGATGCGCTAAAGCAGCCAATACCTTTGACTCGCCATTGGGGAGTTTTTGAAGCATACATTGGTCAATAATGAGTTCATCAGCACTGTAAGGGACGAATTCTTCGGCGCTTAACCGGACCATGCTGGCGGTCTCTTCGGGACTTTGGGTAGGAAGGGAGAGTATCCGCACGGTGACATCAAATCGGGAAATCACGGTATAAATGGCATCTTCAGCGAGGTGATGCTGCTCCCCGAAGTCTTTAAGGGCTTTTTCGAGGGATCCGTCTTCGGCCTTCCAAGGACCGCGCGTCATGTCATACGAGAGCACCTCGACGCCCTTGGAGCTTTTTTGCACGCGTAACCGGGCAATTTCCTGCGGGTCGACCTTTAAAATACTGATTACATTAGACTTACGAGCCAAGTGTTTCCTCCTGCCAGGCGCAAATAATGCCATTTCCGTCCACAACGGCTGAGCATGCGGCACGAACTGTTCCATTTCGGCGCGTGGCAACGCCTTTAATCTTATAGAAAGAAGAGGTGAACTTACAATAAAGCTGGATGGCGGTAAAATCATTGTTTGATACATTGTTCGTGCCGACAAAATACTTATTCGGTTCCAGGTAGCCATCGTCGCTGGTGCCGACTTCTCCGTCAGGTCCCGCGCGGTACCGGAGAATCCCTTCGATGGCGGATTTGCGCAGATCAGGGATACACAGCAAGACAGCTTCCGGGGCGGTGTTAATGTTCACCTTTCCATCTCCCCAGGTAGTTAGCAGGTTTTCAATCCCCGGCTTTCCCTTTTTCCCATACCAATCCTCTTCATCCATGCCATCCATATATTTCAGTTCTTCGATGGTTCGGAAAGCACAAGGGCCTTCCTGCCCTTCTTCTGTTCCATTGCGGCGCGCCATGATTTTCCGGATCACGGTTCGGCTTAATGGTTTGACATTTTCGAGAAAATCTTCGGACACGGAATTGATGTCAATATAGCGGTCGAGATCGATGATGGTGCACGTGATCGTGTCGTTTTTATATTCCTCTTTCTTAATGTCGAAAATATCCGTTTCAAGAAGGTCGATAGGCTGTGCCCAAGCCTGCCCCAGATATGTGACGTCACCGCCAAATTGCGCCGCCGCGGCGGCAACTCGCAGTTTGTTTTTAACTGCCACAACACCTCTATAGACCGCCGCCCGGGCCATCATCATGGCTTCTGTGTGATCGAGTGAATACGCCGCGGCGCGGCGATCGAGCATGGCACGCTGACCGTAGCCGACCGCCACGACGGTGAGAATGGCCAGCACCCAGAGAACGCACACCAGCACAAATCCGCGTTTTGTTCTCATAGGGCCTCCCGCAGATGTTCTTGGAGCATATAGAGGGGGTAGGCGCGGGGCTGCCCGCGCATGACAATCCGCGACTCGACCGTAAGTGTTTTCCCCTTGCGTTTTGCATCGGGGTCCGCCAGTGTCAATTTTATACGAATGGCTTGCGGCATCCCCAAACCGAATTTCCTGCTATGCATGTTGACGATAATATGTTCCATTGGCTCCGGGGGAAATGTGATGTCACGATCCAAAGTTCTCGGAACCCACTCATAGCGGACTTCCATTTTTTTCACTCCGGTGGCCACTACGAATTTTTCTTCATGCTTGACCCGAATCCGATTCTCCGGCAATTTCCCGTCCGGGGGCACCATAGTGGGCAATGCCGAGACCACGAGGGCTTCTTCGCGGACAAGTTCATCCTTGGCGTTGTTGAGGCGGTATCTCACCCGTATGAGGTGGCGGCCGGTGCTTTTCTCAATATCAAAAGGTTCGGAAACCGTAAAGAGGGTGAATTCATCCTCTTCGCCTTCGAAGAGATGACCGGCCACGACGGCGCTGAACTCGCGCTGGACCAACGTGATGAAATTCCGGGCATTTTGATAGGCATCGTAATCTTGCTCGGTGGTTCGCCATGCGGTGATGACGCCATTCGTGAGGGTGTAAACGGCGGTCATGACGATGCTGAGCAGCATGGTGGCCACAAGGAGTTCGACGAGTGTGAAGCCAGATCGCCTGCGCTGTGCGGGCGCCGAGGCGGGGGGGGAGCACTCGGCGGATATTCCCTGAAGGCGATAGACCTTTCGTGGATAATGTGCAGGATATGTAAGGTGTGTGGATCTCATTGGGCTAGAGACTCCAACGGCACCCAGAGTTGTCCGGGGCGCAACAGAGTTTGCCCTTCCGCTTCGAAATCCAGCCCCATGCGGGCCCATTTAATTTTAACGACGAGTTTCCCGATACGGTTCGCTCTCTGAAGATTCTGGTTGAACTCAGTCGCAAATTCCGGTGGCAGATTCTGCGGCAATTGCGGTGGGGGAAGGGTTACTGCGGTAATTTTCCATTCATAACTGAATCGATCATTGGGTTCCGGGAAGACACCCGAGCCGGAACCCTCGACCACTTCCAGTTCGATTTCCTGCTCCGCGACGACCTGTTCCAGGAGAATACGGGCGATGGTGTAGTCTTGGGCTTGTGCGCGGGTGATGATGGCTTGGCGCACCGCGCCATTGATGGCGATCATGCCCAGGCTCAGAAGTCCCATGGACACGATGGCCTCGACAAGAATGTAACCCCGGCGTTTCATTCAACCACCCGTTGGACCCCGGTTTTTACATCGACTTTTCCCATGGCGCCCAGCACCTCGATCGAAAATGCTCTTCTTTTCCCGCGCAGATCGCGGAAATTCAGTTTTGCACGGTCGCTGGCTCCGTTGGGATAACAGCCGATGTAAAAGGCGCGTTCATGGCGGTCTTTTGGCGCCTTGATGCGTTCAAGTTTGATATTGGGCGGGAAAAAGCGTTCCTGGCCGAATTCCGCTTCGACCTTTTCGAAGATTTTGTCCTCCTTCTCCCGGTTTTTAAACCGCATCACCCAGTACTTGCCCTCTTTATTATCAATATATACCCGGTATTCCCGAGACTCGCTTACGGCTTTTTCCTGAACAAAGGAAAGAAGAGAGGCAAAGTCATTGCGGGTGGAACGAAGTGTGACATAGGCCATGGAATTGCCATAGAGGGGAACTACAGCGACGGTAAGGACAGCGAGAAGGGCCATCACCACCAGCAATTCAAGAAGGGTGAATCCGCGGAACCTTCTCTTACTTCCAGACAGCCTATGCTGTGTGCTTTCATTACTGGTATGCGGAATCATTTCTTGTTTACATCCCACCATGTGCCACGGAGAATGCACCCTTGACCATGGTGATTTCTTTAACCTTGACTAACGACGTGTATTTTGGGCACTGGCGCCGGGGTCTTCGGAAGTGCTGGTTACATCATCCTCGGTGCCTGCCTGCCCATCGGGACCAGAGGAAAAGATTTTGTAGTCCGCCTTTTTAGGGTCACTGGCAGGGGTGAAATTATAGGGATTGCCCCAGGGATCTTTGCGCACTTCGTGAACATATTTCCGGTCGCCATTGACCAGATCCTCAAGGCTTTTTGGATAATTGTCATTGTGGTCCAGAGCGTATAAATCGATACAACTGCTGTAGGTCGATATATCGCCCTTTGCCGCGCGGATCTTGGCTTCGGTAACCCGCCCGGGATAAATGGCCACCACCATCCCCGCCAGGATGCCAATAATTACCGTCACAAGGATAAGTTCAATTAAGGTAAAACCGCCGTTCTGCATTGTGTCCTCCACCAATATGCCCGTTTTACCGGGACACGCGTTCACGTTTCCGCGGACCCAACTCAGGTCCAATCAGCCTCACGCTTATTATACGCTAAAACAACCTCGTATTGGGACAAACCCTAAGCGCCAATCGTCGAGCTTAAGGTCAACATGGGCAATAACATGGCAATTACGAGAAATCCAACGATAACGCCCATGATAACAATCAGCAAAGGTTCCAGCAGAGCCATCATGGCCCGGACCGCCCGGTCCACTTCCAAGTCATAGGCATCCGCCACGCGTTTGGCTACCGACCCGATACGGCCGCTTTCCTCGCCGACCGCAAACATGCTCATCACCAAGGGGGGAAAATGGGGTGTATGGCGCATGCTCTCACTCATGCTCTCCCCCTCCGTGACACCGATATGGATGGTGCTGACCTCGTCACGCACAACGCGGTTAGTCATGGTGTCGGCGGTGATCCGCAGGGCGGTCAGCACGGGCACGCCATTATCCAGCAGCGTACCAAGGGTGCGGGCAAACTTGGCCATTTCATATTTTTGGATCACGCCCTTGAGCACGGGAATCCGGAGAACCAGTGTATCCATTCGTTTTCGCCCCTGGTCTGTACGAACATAAGAGACGATGGAAGCGATGAAGAGTCCTACAACAATTAGAATAGCCCACCACCATTTTCCCATGAAGTTGCAGATGCCCATGACAATAATGGTGGGCAGGGGCAATTGGGCGTTAAAGGTCTCGAAAATAGTGACAAACTTGGGGAAAACGAACGAGAGCAGGATGAATATGGCGGCAGTGCCCACGACGGACAGGAACGCGGGATAGATCATGGCGGATATTGCTTTTCCACGCAGTTCTTCTTCCTGTTCGCCGAAGGCCACGATGCGCCAGAGCACTTCTTCGAGCATGCCGCCTGTTTCCCCGGCGCGAATCATGCTGCAATACATGGCGGGAAAGAGCTTGGGGTGTTTTTCCATGGCTTCCGCGAGGCTGCTGCCCTTCTGGACGTCTTCGCGCAACTGGTCGATGATACTGGCGAGTTTTGGGTTATTGGTTTGATCCACAAGGGTGCGCAGAGCGCGGGTAATAACCATGCCCGATTCCGAGAGATTGGCCAGTTGCCGGAAGAACACATTGCGTTCTTTCAAGCTGATGCGGATGAGTGCCTCGCGGAGCGTGTCTTTTTTGCCTTCGCCTTCGGATTCTTCGACGCGGATGGGGAAATATCCCATATCACGGAGGCGCGCTATCGCCGAGCGTTGATTCTCCGCTTCAATAACCCCGGAAATAATCTGGCCCGGGCCTTTTTTTACGTCATATTTAAATTGTGGCATGCATCCCTACATGTCTATACCGGGACCAGCCCGGTGGACAACCTGCTAAATGTCTGCGGTAACGCGAAGCACTTCTTCCGCTGTGCTGACACCTTCCCGCACGCGCTCCCATCCTGCGGAGCGCAGGGTGCGCATTCCTTGTTTAAGGGCGAGCCGCTTAATCTCATGGGCGGTGGCCCGCTGAACGGTTAAGTCCTTGATTTCATTGGAGAACGGCAAAATTTCGCAAATAGCCAGCCGGCCCCGGTAGCCGGTATGGCGGCATGTGTCACAACCACGGCCTTTTCGGAATTGCGCGGTTTGATAGGTCTCCTCGGTGATGCTGAATTCTTCGCGCAGCAATATTTCATCCGGATGGTCGGGGACGGCGCATTCCCGGCAGACCTTGCGGATAAGCCGCTGAGCCATAACGGCAATCATGGTGCTGGAAATGAGGAAGGGCTCCACGCCCATGTCCGTGAGGCGGGTCACTGCACCCGGCGCATCGTTGGTATGCAGGGTGCTTAAGACCAAGTGCCCGGTGAGGCTGGAGCGGATGGCCATTTCGGCGGTTTCAAAGTCGCGGATTTCGCCTACGAGCATGATGTCGGGGTCATGACGCAGCATGGATCGGAGCCCTAGGGAGAAATCAAATCCAATTCGTGATTGGACTTGCATCTGGGTGATCCCGTCCAACTGGTACTCAATGGGATCTTCCAACGTGATTATTTTCCGGTCCAGGCTGTTTAGTTTCGCCAGGGCGGCATATAGCGTGGTTGTTTTGCCACTGCCGGTGGGGCCTGTAACCAGGATGATGCCATGGGGCTTGCTGATGAACTGGTTGAATAACCGCATATCCTGTTTAAGGAAGCCCAATTGGTCGAGTGTGAGCAGCATCGAAGAGCGGCTCAGAATGCGCAGGTTCACCGTCTCTCCATGGGATGTAGGCAGTATCGACACGCGGAGGTCGAACTGCTGATCCGCAAATGAGGCCAGAATTTTGCCATCCTGTGGAAGCCGCTTTTCGGCGATATTGAGGTTGGCCATGATTTTGATGCGGGAGACAATGGCCGATTGCAGGCCACGGATGGTGGGGGGGGTGGGTACTTGGTGGAGGATGCCATCTATCCGGTAGCGAACACGGAGGTGATTTTCAAAAGGTTCGATGTGGATGTCGGTCGCCGAGGATTGGACGGCTTCCAGGATTAATTCGTTTACAAACTTGATGACACTGGCGTCGATGCTGTCATCGCCAAGGTCGGTGCTAATGGCCGCACTTTCCAGGTTAATGACAATGCCCATGTGCTCTTCGCTGCTGAGGATGCGCTCCACGGTGTCCGCGCCTACGCCATATAGTTCCTTGATAGTGCGCTGGATTTCAGCGGGGGTGGTTACAGCGGCTTCAATGCGGCGTTTCAGTACCAGACGGATATCATCGAGCAGGTGCGCATTCAGGGGGTCGCTCACCGCCACGGTCAGGGTGCCATTCTGCTCGTGAATGGGTACGAAACGGTAATGGGTGACGAACCGCGCGGGAATTTTTTCAACAAATTCGGGGGGGATAGTCATTTTTGAGGGTTGCACATAACGCATTTCACAAAAATCGGCCAGACAACGGTATACCGCTTCCGGCGAGGCAAAGCCCAATTGTGGAATCACTTCCACAAGAGAGAGGTCATTTTTAATGGCCTCGGCGCGGACACGTTCCAGTTTGGCTTCATCGAGGATGTTGTCGCGAAGCAACTGCTTTTCAAAGGCTTTTGGTTCGAGCACCTTGATAACTCCAACGGCGTGAACAACACGTATCTTTCCTTCCTATCCGTTGTTTCTCAGGATATTCAGAAGGTTTGTCCGTGCGTTTCACGCCAATTGTTTTGTATTACGTTATCTTAACACAGGGGACGCATGGAATTCCTGAAAGTACATGCTGTCCGGCATGTATTCAAGGCGTGTTTTCGATCTCAAACAGTGCTGCTTGGGCAACTTTCGCCAGATCAGCATGTGGGCTCTTAATTACTTGGGCGTAATATTCCCGGGCCTTTTGAGGTTCGTGTAGAACCCGCCAATACATATCGCCCAACGCCACATTCACCTGGGCGATGGCGATGGGGGTTTTGCAGCGCTGACGAACGGATTCCAGGGCAGCAGCTTTTATTGGAATGGCGTCGGCTTCTTCGGCTACTTGGTCGCACATGGCGTCCACGGCTAGGGCAGCCACCAGACTGCCCGGATACCTGACCACGAGTTGTTCCAGCTTGTCGAATGATGTGTCCAGGCCACTACGGGCGGCATCGAGTGCATATAACGGCTCAAAATCTTTCGTACAGGCTTCACTGAGGAGGTCAAAACGGTCTTTAATCATTGCCGGGGCGTCATTCCACGATTCCGGACTGTTGTTGCGTACTGTCTCATAGGCTTCGTAGGCATGAGGATACCGCTGAAGATCGCTGAATTCTATATCCGCTATCTGCAATTGGGCTTCTGCCGCCTTCCGGTCTTTGGGATAGTCTTTGGCAATCTCAGCCAAAACGCCGATGGCGCCGGTAAAATCGCGCTCTGCCCGGAGGTTCTCCGCTTTCGCGAACAGGATATCTATGGGGGAAGACGATATCTCAGGGACTTGGGCGGTCATGAGGGAAGGCTCTGGAGCCGGAAACGAAACAAACCATACTCCCGCAAAGATAACCAGCAGGGCACACGCCGCAACCGGCATCGCCCAGCGCCGCCAGAGGAAGGGGGTGGACTCTTCGGCAAGGCGTTGGCGCAATACGGGCAATAGGTCGCCGGTGAATTCCACCGGGGGAATCGGAACGGCATCATGCAAAGCACGCAGTTGCCGGGCCTGTTCACGGCAGGCTGCACAATTTGCGAGGTGGCGGTCCAACGTGGCCTGATCATCCTCGTTGGGCGCTTCATAGAGGGAAGCAGCCAACAATCCCCTGATTTTCCGGCATCCTAACATAGGCTTTCCTTCGCATCGTCCTTAGACTAAATCGCCCAGTTCTTTCTGCAATTTTTTCAGCGCGCGAAAGAGGTGCACTTTTACGCTGCCAACCGTACACCCCAGTTGCTGCGCTATATCGGCCAGCGGCAACCCTTCGTAGTGCCGCAGTACGAATACGGTCTTTTGGGCGGGCGACAATACCTCCAGCGATTGCCGAACCCGCGCATCAATTTCACGGGCGCGCACGCCACTTTCCGTTGCCATCGCCGCCGGCTCCACCGCCGCGCCTTCGGTCTCAGGGACATATGTTTCGTCCAGCGGCTGGTGCCGGTGCCGCTTCCATCGGCGCAGATGATCGATAGACTGATTCGCCGTCAACCGCAGAAGCCAGGGGAGAAAGCCTCCTGTTGGCTCCCACGACCCGATCTTCCGGTACGCCTTCAGGAGCGATTCCTGGGCGATATCCAAGGCATCATCTCGGTTGCCCGTCATTCGGTACGCCACGGCATATACCCGGCCCTGGTGCCTGTGCACCAGTTCGTCGAATGCGGCCGTGTTGCCCGATTTCAACGCCAGGGCCAATGCCTGATCGTCCAGGGCCGAAAGCTCCATCTTACGTTCCTGAGCCACTTTAGATAACGTTTCCCTTTCTATAAAGGTTTACATGTGCCCAAAAAACACCCCCTGCCTGTTTTCACACTACTTGTGCCGGGCCAATTCCTGGTTCAAGGTCGCCAGATGGGCCATTTCCTCATAGATAATAGCATCGACCTTTGATCGCCCTAATTTTTTAGGAACCAATTCCTTAACCGCCGTATAGAAAAGGATGCTGTCCCGCTCCCGCTCGATGGCAAACTCCAAAATCTCCTGAAAACTTCTCATTTCTGCCAGCGCCTTCACCGTGTCCATCGTGAGATTGAATATCCCACCCTTGGCAAATGCATGGAGATACTGCTGTAGAATCCCCTCGGTTTCGAGGCCTTTCCCGGCCTTCTGAGATTCCAGTATCATACCCTTCAACCGGACATATACCTGCGCATGCGTCCGTTCCGCTGCCGACAGTTGAAGAAAAAGTTTCTTCATTGCTTCATTACTGGTTTGCTTCGCTGCGGCGGCATAAAAAGCTGCCCCATTCCGCTCAATCTTAATCGCCGTATTAAACACTTTTTCTGCTGTAAACACTGGAGGCATAGCACGAACCCTCGCTGGTTTGTTCTTCCATTTCCCCCATTATACCCATGCGCCCCCTACGTTCGCGAGATATTTCACTCTACCCAATCGCAATCGCTATCGGTATCGCTATCGGGATCGCTATCGGTATCGCTATCGCAATCGGTATCCGGGATCCCATTAATCCCAGTCCTCCCAGACTTCCCAGAACTCTCACATCCAATCCGCTATCCGCAACTTGCCGCGGCGGTCTTGTCCTCCGATTTGTCCTTCGAAGCGTGCAGAGCGAAGGGGGAAGCCGGGTCCGGCGATCCCCCCCCCAGGCAATTCAAAACCCCCAATGGCCTATTTTATATGCGTCACCCCACGGACCTGATACGTTCCCCCCACTTCCACATTGATTGGTTCCTTCGACCCAGTTCCCGTGGTCGCACACCCATGCAGGAAAATCAAAAGAAACAACGCAAAAATAAACCGTTTCATAGAAGAAATCCTAATTGTTTAAATAAACTAGAGGATACATCAAGAACAGGTCAAAATTCAGATTCTATCTGGTGTTATTTTGATCGTTTTTTCTTTTCAACTTCATAGAAATAGTTATTGGCGTCATTGAAGTTTTGATATGTTTTCTCTTTTACATCGTCATCGAAATCGAATAGAAACGAGATTCCATCAACATAGAAATAACCCATACCGACTGCTATGCGGAGATTTTTCTCATTTCCATTCGTCATTTTGGCCTTTCCGGTATAAGATCCTTTATTTAATGGGGGTCTCACTGATAAAAATCTACAGTGCGCTAAAAGTTCTCTTGTCGTTTTCTCGGGTATTAAATAGGATTCTTGGCAGTCTTCGCTACAAATATATAGTTGTCTGGCTTCACGTAGAAACGTTTTCGCCTCTATTGTGTCACGTATATAAACAACCCCGCTATACATCAACAACGAGGCTTCGAAAATAACGAGCAATAGGACTAGTTTCCATCGTAAGGTTATCGAAACAGATTCTGCGACATGAATGAGAGACACTATTACCAGACAAAATAATACTATCGCGCAAAAAACGTTTTCTGAAAAACACCTGCCTTCGTTGAATTCTTTTAACACCGGAAGGAGAGTAATCAGACAAATGACAAAAGACCCAGGTCCGAATGGCCTGGAGAGTCTCCAATGCTTCCATAAAAAGCCATAGGGCAAAACAAAATACAACATGAATATTGTGATAGGCGACAAAGGCGACAACAAAACGAATACAGGACTATAGAAACGGATTGCCAGGAATAAAAAAAACAAGAGAAAACCCCCGATAAAAGAATATACAAATACACCACAGAGCGAATAAAAAATACCTCCAAAGGTGATCGATTTCGTTTCAACCTGATCGGTCATACCTTCAACGCTCCCTGTCTAAAATCATCCCTATTCATCACACCTTAAGAATACAGCATACATCTGAATTTGTCTATTTGGATATTGCTTTAAATAGATGCATCCCTATCGGTTTTTCACCTAGCCAATTCCTTTCCTTTGGTCTCGGGTGCCCACCATATCACCAACACTCCCAAGGCATAAACAAATCCCGTAATGGCCCCGACCCGTGCATAGTCACCTTGGAAGAACTGGATCAACACACCCGCGGCCATAACTCCCGCCGCCGTCAGGAAACGCCCGAAATTATACGAGATACCCGTTCCGGTGGCCCGTACGCGCGTGGGGAATATTTCTGGCAGGTACAAGGGCAGCCAGCCAAAAAAGAGGGTGCTGACAAGGCCCTGAATGAACACGGCGGGGAGGAAAAGCGGTTCCAACGGCCGGAGCATGGTGTAAATGAAAACATTCATCGCGCATGCACAAATGCTGATGGCTGCATACGACATCCGACGGCCGAGCAATTGCCCAACATACCCTCCCAACAACCCGCCAATCGTTGCACCGGTGGACCAACACAACAATGTTATTGCCTTGTAACCAGGATTAGATGTACCGCCAATATGATCGGCCCATGGCAACATCCATTTACTCGACGCCCACGCCCCCAGCAGGGGTATCGCGCCGAGGCAGATACCCAAAAAGGTCGTTTTCAATAATGGTGGCTGCAATAATTCCCCCAGCGGAATGCCTGCTTGCGTACCCGCGGCAGCATTCCGGCTTTGTAGCCACTTCGGGGATTCCGGCAGCAGCCACACCGCCAACAAAGCTAAAAGTATCGGACTCGCCGTAATCAGCATGAACGGACGCCACGTATCGGGGGTTACGACATAGACCTTGCCCAACAGAGAAAGGAGAAGTATTCCCAGATTGGCCGCTGCGCCCATTAGTCCTGCCAAGGCTGGACGCGACACATCGGCCCAGAATTCAGAAAGGAGGGAGACGCCATTGGGCCACGTCCCCCCTACGCCCAATCCCACCAAAAATCGTAGAACGAGCAATTGTTCCTGGCTGGATACAAAATACCCTGCCAAACCAAAGAAGGTGTAACAGAGCATGCTCCAGGCAAGTCCCCTGGCCCGGCCATATTTATCGCCGAGATTGCCGAACAGAATTCCGCCTGTGGCAGCACCGAGCATGGTAATAGCGGAATACCCCGCAAACCAGGTACCCGCTGCTGTAGGAGTGAAATCCGGCCCCATCAACCCCTTCGAAATAGTGAGTGCTGCAAACGGCATTAACCCAAGCTGCATCCCTGCAAACAACCATCCAAAGAATCCAGCACCCAGCACCATCCACTTTTGCGTTGAAGTGACCTCATTCCGGTCTTGAACATTCCCCATGCAGTTTCTCCCTCCGTATGATTGAACCCGATTCCGTTCACGTCTATCATACTGCCAGGTATTTCTAGTGAATATGATGCCATATTCAATCAGAGGATGGTAGCCATGATGCGACTGGGATTGGTTGTAGTGCTCGCATGCGGTTTCTCTTCGGCCCATGCTCAGGAAAATTCTGCCGTTAATTTCACTGTAAGCCCCGGCAAAATTATCATTCAGGCCGGTGAAAAACCATTCGCCATATATGTATACGACGAGCCGGTCATCCCCCGTCCCTACTTTTGCCAAATCATGGCGCCGAACGGCGTCCAGGTCACACGCAATCATCCGCCGGATCCGGTGAAGGATGCGGACAACCTCGATCATCCTGATTTTCATCCCGGAGCCTGGCTGGCCTTCGGCGATCTCGGCGGCGCGGATTTCTGGCGCAACAAAGCACGGGTGCGTCATGTAAAGTTTGTAACTCCTCCCCAGGAAGGACCAGGATCCACAGGACAATTCACTGTTCTAAATGCCTACGAAACAAAAGATACGCCGCCTAAGATGCTGTGTGCGGAAACCTGCACCTACACGTTTCATCCTCTTAAAGATGCCTGGTTCCTGACGGCGAATTCCCAATTCCGTACAACCATGGATGGTATAACATTCGGTGATCAGGAGGAAATGGGCTTCGGCGTGCGCATGGCCACGGAACTCAGTGTAAAACACGGTTCGGGTACTATTCTGAACAATCTTGGTGGCGTAGACGAAAATGGGACTTGGGGAAAGATCGCGGACTGGTGCAGTTATTCCGGCATCATGAACAATCAACGGACAGGTCTGATGCTACTGACGGATCCTCGCAATTTCCGCCCCTCCTGGTTTCATACCCGCAATTATGGGCTGTTGGTCGCAAATCCATTCGGCAAAAAAGCCATGACCGCCCCAAAGGACGATGCTTTCAAACCGGATACAACGCCCCTGCCCAAAGATACGACATTCCGGCTGGGTTTTGGTCTCTGCGTATTCTCCACCCAGAATGACCAGCCGCCGGACTACCTGAAACTGAATATCGAATATCTTAAACATATTGGCATTGAAAAATAGAAACGTAAAAACCCGATTTTCTTTGTTTCTTTTCCCGTGAAACGAAGGAAAAAGGTCTAAAGAAAACAGGACATTCCTATGCAGGTCGGAATCATCGGTCTCGGACTAATCGGGAAGGCAATAGCAAAGCGCCTGTTGGGGGCAGGACATGCTGTCCGCGGCTATGATATTGCACCGGCAGCATGTGAAGCAGCACAGTCTCTCGGCGTTGAAGTGCTGACGGATGCCCCTGCGGTCGCAGAAGCAACCTCAGCCATTTTCCTTTGCCTGATGACCTCAAACGACCGCCGGGCATTGCTGTGGGGAGGCCAGAATCTGGCTTCTGTCCTTCAACCCGGAACATCCTTAATCGATACCGCCACCGCACGCCCCGAAGACATCGTCGAGGATAATGAACGACTGGCAATGCAGCAGGTGCGGTTGATCGACGTGTGCATTTCCGGTTCCAGCGAGGTGGTGTCCAAAGGACAGGCCATTGCACTGGTGGGCGGGAGGAAAGAAGAGGCATCTTATCTGCCGTTGCTTAAGACCTTCACCAAAGCCCAATATTTCTTTGATGAACCCGGCCAGGGCAACCGCATGAAGCTTATTGTAAACATGGTTTTTGGCTTGAACCGTCTTGTTCTAGCGGAAGCCCTGGGACTGGCTAAGAAGGCTGGATTCGTTCTGCCCACCGTGCTGGAGGTGCTCAAGGCGGGAGAAACCTATTCGGTGGCCATGGACACCAAAGGCCCCAAAATGATTTACGGGCAGTATGAGAATCCCGTGGCGCGCCTGGCGCAACACGCAAAAGACGTGGACCTGATTCTGGAGTATGCACGCTCACTACAAGCGCGTACGCCTATTTCTGAAACACATGCTGAACTGCTTAAGGAAGTGATCTCACTTGACGCAGGCGAATTGGACAATGCAGCGATTTTCAAGGCCTATGAATAAAAAATAAGGGAACATACGCATGGAAAAAGTATTGCTGGTAGTGGGGGACGGCGGAGAAGTAATCGACACCATGGTGCCGTTCTATCGTTTGGGAGAAGACTTTCAGGTGGTGGTGGCTGCGCCGGAGAAACGGACCTATCACCTGGTACTACACGAACACGATCCCGGTTGGGACATTACCATAGAGTCTCTTGGATATAAAATCACCTCTGATATCGCCTTCCGCGATGTAAATCCTGACGAGTATATCGGCTTGGTGCTGCCCGGAGGCCGCGCACCGGAATTTCTGCGGTATGATGAACATTTGATTCGCATCGTGAAGGACTTCTTTGCGAAACAGAAGCCCGTGGCGTCCATCTGTCACGGAATCGAGATTCTTGCCGTGGCCGATGTTCTCCGGGGGATTGGAGTGACCACCATTCCCCGCTGCCGCTTCGATGCGGAAATCGCCGGGGCAATTTATCTAAATGAACCACTCGTCATTACTGGAAACCTGTATTGTTGCCGATTCAAGCGCGAATGTTCCGCGTGGATGAAAGCCTTTGTTGCGGAACTCCACCGGATTACGTCAAACAAGGAGAAATGATGATGTCCACCCTGGATCGCCGCGATTTTTTAAGTGCCGCCGCCGCGGGTGTACTTTCAGCGATGCTGGCGGCTGCCAGTTATGCTGCCCCCAAGAGAAAGCCCAATATCGTGCTCATTTTGATTGATGATATGGGGCAGCACCAGCTTGGTTGTTATGGAAATCCCTTTTATGAAACGCCGAACATTGACAAGATCGCCGCGCAGGGACTCAAGTTTACTCATGGCTATGTGGCCGCCCCGGTCTGCTCCCCCACCCGGGCCGCACTCATGACCGGAAAGTATTCCGCACGTCTTCATATCACCGACTATATCCCCGGAAATCCTTACCCCTATGCAAAGCTTAAAACACCCGACTGGCAAAAATCCCTGCCTCTGGAGGAAATCACTATTCCCGAAATGCTTAAAAAAGAGGGCTATGTCTCCGGACACTTCGGGAAATGGCATCTGAGCGCTGATAAAAACTATCGACCCGGACGCCCCGGGGATCCCGACACCCAGGGATTCTCCGATGTGCTGGCGCTGGACAAGCCGGAGGCTAACGCGGCCGCCAAAGCCGGGGCGGATCCCAATGCCGATGCCCATCACGTCCGTCAGATCACTGATCGCGCCATTGCTTTTATCGAAGCCAATCATGACAAACCATTCTTCTGCTATGTGTCGCACAGCAGCATTCACCAGCCCGTCATGGAATACACCCCGCGCATTATCAAATACGCCAATAAACCAGACGCCTGCAACAAGCAGGGCAATAATCCGGTTATCGGCGCCATGGTGGAAACGCTCGACAAACACGTCGGACGGTTGTTGGACACGTTGGATGAGCATAATCTCACTGACAATACCCTGGTCATTTTTCTAGGGGACAACGGCGATTACTTCGGGCGTGAGGGCCTCAAACCGTTGTATGGATGGAAAGCCGACCTTTATGAAGGCGGTATCCGGGTGCCGTTTCTAATGCGTTGGCCCAAGGTGATTCCCGCAGGCCGGGAAATGAGTGATCCTGTGTGCTGTATCGATTTTTTCCCCACGTTTGCCGAAATGGCCGATATAAAACTGGCTACGGGAGCCGTGGACGGCGTCAGTCTCATGCCGCTGCTTACCCAAACCGGCCCCCTGAAACGAAAGGCCCTCTACTGGCACTACCCCCATTACCATTCGATTGGCATTGCCCCCAGCGGCGCGATCCGCGAGGGAAACTACAAGCTTATCGAGTGGTTCGAGCAAAGTATCGAGGGCATCGACACTCCCGGCGCATTGGAACTTTTTGACCTCGAAAAAGACGTGGGGGAGCGTCACAACCTTGCTTCCGAAATGCCTGAAAAGGCTAAAGAACTCTACCAAAAGCTTAAACAATGGCGTACAGAAGTGGGCGCCCAGGAAATGGTCCGAAATCCGGATTATGATCCCGCAAAAGCCGATGTCAGAGAGTAGGACACGCCCGCCACATTGCGACTAATGCATTATAACTTATCACACGATAAATACGAATATGATTTCCTAATCAGAGAGAAAAATATCGCTTTTCTTTGCCTCTTTCTTTTCTCGTGAAAAGAAAGAGGTAGCAATTAAAACATAAGAAGCCCTAGACTTCCAAAAGCTCATATCCTGTGCGATACGCGCGTTTCAATAGTGCGTTCGCTTCCTGATCATCCCCACACGTCCAAGTCTCGGCGTCAAAATGCAGTTTCCGGCTAACACGCGTCGCGATATTGCCCAAATGGCACAAGGTGGCGGAAATTACCGCCTCGGAGGCGGGCGCTTTCAATTTCTCCGGGGTATTTGCCTTCACACAATCCAGAAAATTCCGTATGTGGGCCTGGATATCCGCTCCACTGCCAATGAGTTTCCGTTCCTCGCCAATGAGTTCAACCTCGCTGCCTTTCCGGCCCAAATGAACAGTGCCCTTATCCCCGTAAAACACCACGCCGTTGTCATGCCCTTCCATGGGGTAATCGGTCCACAAGCGCATTTCATACAGCAGGTAGCATTTTTCAAATTCGAACGTCACCACCTGCGTATCGGGTGTTTCATGGTCATCGTCATAAAACAATTGACCACCGGAGGCACTCACGGCCTTGGGCATTCCCACACCGAGGCCCCAACGGGCTTCGTCCACCTGATGAATCCCGTCGTTCCCCAAATCCCCGCAGCCGTAATCCCAAAACCAATGCCAGTTGTAGTGCCAGCGGTTCAACGTAAATCGGTGGATCGGGGCGGGTCCCAGCCACATATCGTAATTGACCCCTTCCGGGGGCTCGCTCTCTTCTGCACGGCCTATCGCCTGACGCAACTGATGGTTTATGGCTTTCGCCATTCGCACCGAGCCGAGATTGCCCGCACGGAGATAATCAACAGCAATTTGAATACCTTCGCCGCTCCTGCCTTGTGTGCCATGTTGTACGCACTTGCCATACTTCTTCGCGGCTTCCAGAAGCACCCGCCCCTCATGTACATTATGACAACAGGGCTTTTCCACATAGACATGTTTCCCCGCCTTCATTGCCGCGATGGCTATCGGAGTATGCCAATGGTCCGGCGTGGCAATGCTCACCGTATCAATGCTCGTATCGTTAAGCACCTTCCGGTAATCTTCATACTGCTTTACTGTATCCGCTTTTGGAATCTCTTCCAGGGCTTTTGCCCGGCGCTTGGGATCCACATCGCATATTGCCACAAGTTCACAGTCCGGAAACGAGCCAAATACTTTTGCATGCCGCCTTCCCTGACCGCCCAAACCGATCACCGCATGCCGGACCCGTTCGCTGGGCTGCGCCCATGCCCCCTGGAAGGCTCCGGCAGTCATCAGAACGATTCCACTGTCTCTCACAAATTCCCGCCGTGTCACCGTCTTCATGCTATGACCTCCCTGCTTAATAACGCTGTTATTCTTCATCCTCCAAACGATCGTTGCGGAGCGTTTCTTCGATCACCTGCCAGAGATCCCGAACACCCTCGCGGGTGACCGAGGAAAAGGGAATGATGAGCAAATCGGAATCCAAATGCAACGTTTTGCGAATACGTTCCAAATGCTGCTTGCGCTGTCCGCGGGGCACTTTATCGATTTTGGTGGCCACCAGAAGCGTGGGAACTTCCGCCTCCTCAAGAATCTCCAGCATGTGCGCGTCATGATCCGGCGGCGCGTGCCGGGCATCCAAGAGCGATACGGCCAGCCGCAACTCCTTCCGCGTCTTCAGATAATCCACCATCACCTGGTTCCATGCGTGTTTGAGATGCCTGGGCACTTCGGCATAGCCGTATCCGGGCAAATCGACAAAATAGACCTCGCCGTTCACATCGAAAAAATTAATGGTTTGTGTTTTGCCCGGCGTACTGCTGGTTTTGGCCAGATTCTTTTGCCCCAGCAACGTATTCAAGAGCGAAGATTTTCCCACATTCGATCGCCCTAAAAATGCGATTTCCGGGCGGCGATCTTTCGGGAAATCCGCCGCATTCAGCGTGCTTTTGAGAAATTTTGCGTACTGCATTCTCATGTCTTCAGCGCCAGTCCGTGTTAGTCCGTGTGAATCCACTATTCCCATGGGAACGCAATTGCCAGCACTTCGGCAAGATTCTCTACCAATGTGAATTCTATATCCTGCCGTACTTCTTCGGGAATATCCGGGAAATCTTTTTCATTTTCCTTGGGCAATATAATCTGCCGGATACCGGCCCGGTGTGCGGCCAGAACTTTTTCTTTAATCCCCCCGACAGGCAATACCCGGCCTCGGAGGGTGATCTCTCCGGTCATGGACAAGGCGCCTTTCGGGGGCTTGGTGGTGAGCGCGGAAAGCATGGAGGTGACCAAGGTAACCCCGGCGGAAGGACCGTCTTTTGGGATAGCGCCTTCCGGCACATGGACGTGGATGTCCGTGTTTTTGTAAAAATCCGCCGGTATCTTCAACTCGGCGGCATTTGCACGCAGGTAGGTATATCCCGCCGAGGCCGATTCCTTCATGACCTCGCCCAGTTGCCCAGTCAGGGTCAGTTTTCCCTTGCCCTTCATGATGCTGGTTTCGATGGTCAGAATGTCCCCGCCGGATTGGGTCCATGCCATGCCGATGGCAACACCGATCTGCGGCTGGACCTCCGCGCGCAATGCACTGTAGGGAGGGGGGCCGAGCAGATCTATCACCCGTGCGGCATCCACACTCCATCGATCTGAAACTTCATTTGACACTACTTTCCGGGCTACTTTGCGGAAAATGTTCGCGATTTGCCGTTCGAGTTCGCGTACGCCGGCCTCGCGGGTATACCGCTGAATCAGAGTATCCATGGCCTCATTAGTTATATCGACATGTTCCGATTTGAGACCGCATTGTTCCATCTGGCGGGGGATCAGGAAAAGGCGGGCGATTTGCTCCTTCTCATGCATGGTATAGCCGGGCAGACGCACGATTTCCATCCGGTCATGCAGGGCGTACGGGATGTCATATTCACTGTTGGCGGTACAAATGAAAAATACTTCGGAGAGATCGAATTCCACTTCGAGATAGTGATCACTGAACATTTTGTTCTGAGCGGGGTCAAGCACTTCCAGCAGCGCCGAGGACGGGTCGCCCCGAAAGTCCACGGCCATTTTGTCCACTTCATCCAGCATAAATACGGGATTTTTCACCTTGACCTTTTTCATGCTCTGAATGATGCGTCCGGGCAAGGCGCCTATGTATGTGCGCCGGTGACCCCGTATTTCCGCTTCATCCCGGACGCCGCCGAGAGATACCCGGACGAACTCGCGTTGCATCGCCCGGGCAATAGACTGACCAAGCGAGGTTTTCCCCACGCCGGGAGGACCCACCAGGCAGAGAATAGGGCCTTTAACCGTGTTGCTCAGCTTTCGAACGGCCAGAAATTCCAAAATGCGTTCTTTCACCTTTTCCAGGCCGTAATGGTCTTCATCAAGCACTTTCTGCGCTACATCAAGAGCGAGGGCATCTTCCGTGCGTTTGTCCCAGGGCATGTCGCACAGCCACTCAAGATAGCTGCGGATAACCGCGCTTTCCGGGCTCATGGAGGACATGCGCTCATACCGCACATATTCCCGGTCGGCTTTCTCTTTCACCTCCGGAGGCATGTTGGCTTTGTCAATCAGGGCGCGCATTTCCCCGAATTCATTGCCCATACCGTCCTCGTGCCCGCCCAACTCCTGCTGAATCGCCCGCAGATGTTCATGCAGATAATGATCGCGCTGGCCGCGTTCCATCTGCTCGCGGACCCGATCCCGTACAGTATTTTCGATGCGCAGCAAATCATTCTCGCGCATCAGCAACTGACAAATGCGTTCAAGCCGCTTGTCCACCTCCAGGATCTCCAGGAGTTCTTGGCGTTCCTCGACACGCACAGGCAAGTACGCGCACAAGGTATCCGCCATGGCATCGGCTTCGCTCATTCCCTGAATGGTGGAAAGGATTTCCGGGGCCACGCGCTGACTCTGCTTGGTATATTCCTCAAACTGACTCAAGGCGGCGCGGGTGAGGCCTTCCAATTCCGTATCAGGGGGAACGGTGGAATCGATTTGGCGTACCACGGCCTCGCCAAAATCCGGCCCGAAGATAAATTCCGTGACGAACCCCCGGCCCAGCCCCTCCACCACAATCTTCATGGTGCCATCCGGCATGCGGAGGGTTTGATGCACCTTCGCCCCTACCCCAACCACATACATATTCTCGCCTTTGGGCTCTTCAATGGCCGCGTCCCGCTGCGTGCAGAGGAACAGCGGCGTATCTTCCGCCAGGCTCTCCTCAATGGCATTGAGCGAGCCTGGTCGGCCCACCAGCAACGGTACAATCATCCGTGGAAAGACCACCACGTCTTTTAATGGCAATAAGGGCAAACGAAAGGTGCGCTCTTTTTTCGCACGCGGTTTTCGGGGCATACAGAGTCTCCAACTACAGTCAAGAAAAACACTTATAAAGACAACAGCGCCATGATCGGCCTTAATAAATTCAAGGAATGCCGATAGTATACTCTATCGGGTTGGGAATAGAAAAGGAAAGGGGTGTTCCGATTACGCGGTAGCGGATTTTTGAGAAAGATCGATGGAACGCACGTTCGCTTCGTGCTCATAAACCAGCAGAGGTTCTTCCTGCTTGAGGATTACGCCCGGTGTAATCACGCATTCCTTCACATCCTTGCGGGAGGGGATATCGAACATTACGCCCAGCATAACCTCTTCGAGGATGCTGCGCAGACCACGGGCGCCCGTATCGAGTTGGATGGCACGGTTGGCAATGGCAGCAATCGTCTCCTCTGGAAAACGTAACGTCACATTTTCCAGTTGGAATAATTTTTCGTACTGGCGGGTGAGGGCGTTTTTCGGCTCCACCAGGATGCGAATCAGGTCCTCATCGGTCAATTCATGAAGCGTGGCAATGATGGGAAGGCGTCCGCAGAACTCGGGAATCATGCCGAATTTAATCAGGTCTTCCGGGCGGATTTGGAGCAATAATTCACCGATTTTGCGGTGTCTTTTGGACTTAATCTCCGCATTGAAGCCAATTACGTTGGAGCCCAGGCGCTTTTCAATGGTTTTTTCGAGACCATTAAACGCACCGCCGCATATGAACAGGATATTGCGGGTATCCACCTGGATGCATTCCTGCTGCGGGTGCTTACGCCCGCCTTGTGGCGGTACATTTGCCACTGTGCCTTCTAAAATTTTTAGCAGTGCTTGCTGTACGCCTTCACCGGATACGTCGCGTGTAATCGAGGGGCTGTCGCTCTTGCGGGACAACTTGTCTACTTCGTCAATGTATACAATGCCCATTTCCGCGCGCGCTTGGTCGAAGTCCGCCGCCTGCAACAACTTAAGGATGACGTTTTCCACGTCATCGCCCACATACCCCGCTTCTGTCAGAGTGGTCGCATCCACCACGGCAAACGGCACGTCCAACATCCGTGCCAAGGTTTCCGCCAACAAGGTTTTTCCACAGCCCGAAGGACCAATCAGTAAAACGTTCGATTTCTGTATTTCAACCCCGTCGATTTCACCGCCCGAGGCAATTCGCTTGTAATGGTTGTGAACCGCTACCGATAACACCCGTTTTGCATGTTCCTGCCCCACGCAATACTGATCCAGGAAATCCTTGATTTCGTGGGGGGTAGGGACGCGCATGGCCCGGGCGCCCCCTTTCCGGGCACGATCCTCAGCCACGATTTCGCCGCATAACCGCACGCATTCGTCACAGATGTTGACATCGGGGCCTGCAATGAGCTTATTGACCTCATCATGGCGTTTGCCACAAAAGGAACACGTAGGAACATCATTGCGCGTGCGCTGTGGGGCCATACAGACCTCCCATAGTTGGGCCGCCTCCCCGTTATTGGGGCGGCATGGCCACTAGTAAATATATCACTTTACTCGCCGTTTTGTCAATAGTTTTCCTCTGCTTCATCACCATCATCATCACCTGGAATTGTGCCATTTAACCCCGGGCTGGGTCAAATCCCACCCTGTTATATAAATCTTGATAGGGCGTAAGGAGTTCCCAGCCTATCGTTTTTGGCGTGTCAGGATTTCGTCGACCAAGCCGTAATCTTTAGCTTCCTGTGCATTCATGAAGAAATCGCGGTCGCTATCGCGCTGGATAACTTCAATGGGTTGGCCGGTGTGGTTGACCAGGATCTCGTCTATCATCTCGCCGATGCGGACGATTTCACGGGCCTGGATATCGATATCGGTGGCTTGTCCCTGGACTCCGCCGACCAATTGGTGCAGGAGGAAGCGGGAATAGGGCAGGGCAAAGCGTTTACCTTTACGGCCTGCGGCCATCAGGACGGCGCCCATACTGGAGGCTTGCCCAAGGCAAATGGTGGCGATATCGGGCCGGATGAATTGCATGGTGTCATAAATAGCCAAACCGGCGGTTACGCTGCCACCCGGCGTATTGATATACAGGTTGATATCCTTATCGGGATCTTCCGCTTCCAGGAAGAGCAATTGCGCGATGATATAATTCGCTACATAATCGTCGATGGGCATGCCGAGAAAGATAATCCGGTCCGCCAATAACCGGGAATAGATGTCGTAGGGCCGGTCGCCGCGGCTGGTTTGCTCATAAATTGTCACGGCTTTGGGATCGACCGGTGTATTTCCCGTCAAATCCGCCGCATGCCGGACCAGCACCTCCGCGGGATCGTGACTAGACATTTTCGAGTTCCTTTTCCCAGTCTTCAGCGGACAGTTCTTTGTGGGTGACTTGGGCGTTATCCACGATAATCGCCACTGTCTTTTGGCGGAAGATACGGTCGCTCACATCGTCGCGGCTTTTGTCTTCGCTCAGATACCGTTTCACCACGTCCAAGCCCATGCCTGTGCGGCTCACAATTGCCTCCGCCTCTTTTTCAAAATCTTCTTCCGTGACTTCAACGCCTTCCGCGGCGCCGATTTCATTAATCGCAACGAGGGATTTTATGGAACGCAATGCGCGCGCTTCGCAGTCCTTGCGGATTTCTTCTTCTTTCGCTTCAATTTCAGAATGAGGCATGCGCACCTCGCGCAACCGCTTGAGTTCCTGGTCGTAATAATCGTCAGAAACCTCTTTGACCAGGCTCTTGGGCAGTTCAAAGGTGCTGTCATCAATGATGGCCTGGAGTGCACGGCTCTCCACTACCTGCTTCGCGGCGTCCTCCACGCTCTTGCGCAAATCATTCGACACGCGTTCTTTCAGCGCCTCAGCGCTTTCCACGCCGGCCATTTTAGCGAATTCATCATTCAACTCAGGCGCTTTTTTGCGTTTTACTTCGGACACGTTGATTATAAATTCGGCGTTTTTCCCCGCCAGTTGCGCATTGGAATAATCACCGGGAAAGGCTACCGTGCAATTGACTTCCTGTCCTGGTTTCACGCCCAATAGCGCGGTCTCAAATTCCGGGAAGAACCGCTTGGATCCCAGGATGTAAGGATAACTTTCCGCCGCGCCGCCCGCGAATTCTTGACCGTCCACCGTGCCTTTGAAATCAATAATGACTTGGTCGCCCTCTTTCGCTTTGCTTCTTTTATCAACCGGCTCATACAGTGCGAACCGGTTCCGCATGCGGTCTAAGGCGTCCGTGATATCTTTTTCTTCCACCTTGCGGATCGGGCATTCGAGGGCGATGCCCCGGTATTTGCCCAGTTCGCATTTTGGAGCAACCTCAAAGGACATTGTGAAACTCAGGGGTGCGTCTTCCGGACGTTCCAGCACATTCTCAAGCCCGTCAATCTGTGGGGTTTGGATGGGCCGCAACTTTTTTTCTTCCACGAGCTTTTTGAAGGCCGCGCTTATAAGTTTCTCGGTGGCATCGCCACGCAGGGCTTTGCCGAATTTTTTCTCCAAGAGGCGGCGGGGCGCCCGGCCTTTACGGAACCCGGGCATTTCCGCGTCTTCCTGAAGGTCGTCCAGCAGCTTTTCCGCCTGCTTCTTTTCATTCGACGGCGCAATGCTGACTTTTACTTCATAGGCGCAATCGCCCTTATAGTTCACATCAAAGCTCGGTTCTTCCACGAACTCGAATTTTTCTTCTTCCTCTTTTTCATGTTCATGGCCATGTTTATGACCATGTTCATGTTCATGATCATGTTCGTGATCATGTTCGTGTTCGTGGGGGTCTTCCGTTGTGGCGGCCGCGTCAGCCGCGCCTTCCATCTCATTCTTTTCCTGGTCGCTCATGGTATCCTTCATTCACTCACAGGTTGGTGGGCGAGGCGGGAGTTGAACCCGCACACCTTGCGGTACTGGATCCTAAGTCCAGCGCGTCTGCCAATTCCGCCACTCGCCCGCGTTGGCCGTATCCTAAACACTCTATTCTATCAAATCGGCAGCGCCGCGGGGTAGTTTCTGGTGGGCCGTGCAGGAGTCGAACCTGCGACCTTGTGATTAAGAGTCACCTGCTCTACCAAGCTGAGCTAACGGCCCCAAAAGAAAATGGAGCGGGAGACGGGACTTGAACCCGCGACGTCAACCTTGGCAAGGTTGCACTCTACCACTGAGTTACTCCCGCTCAACTGGTGTAACTATCCTAGCAAATCAAAAATATCCATGTCAAGATTTCGCAATGCCTAACCTTCAGGACAATTGCGATTCAACCCATTTTCGGACCTGTTCTATATACTGTAACACGGTTTTCCGGTCAAGAGTACTGCCCGCATCGGGTAAAAACTCGTCATATCGAAATTCAACGGCGAAAGGTGTTTAAACTCGAACCACTTCGAACTCTTTCGGCAGGGGAAAGCCATGATCCAAAATTACGTCAATTAACTCAAGCAGACTGTGGGTTTTTCGATATGGAATACACGATGCACCCAAAAAAGCTTTCAATAACTTCTCAACGGTTTGTTGGGCGTGAAAACCAATTATCTCATCCGGCGATTCTGGATCATCTATCAATTTGCGCACTGTAAACTCATCTTGAGCGGCTTTTCGCAATAACAAGAGCGCCATTTCATTGGGTGGCATGAAGCACTCTCCCCTGCTGCTTTGCTTCATGATAAATGGTGCCGGGAATAGTAGACCACTTGTTAAATACGTCCACGCTCGCGACAACAACATCTACAGGAATTCGCAAAGGGCGCAGTACATCAAGCAGCCGCACCATTTCATCGCGCCGTGCATTGACTTCTGGTTCTATTACAAGAAAATCTGCATCAGAATCGGGTTTGGAGTCCCCACGCGCCCACGAACCGAATAAGATAATAGTAGAACCTGGTGCGGCTTTGAGTAAACAGTCCGCCGCCTCCTGTATCACTGTTTCATCCACAATCCTGGCCATACGCCATCCGTTTCATTCCAGTTTTTCACGACTCTAGCCAATTTTACACGTTGTGCTGACGTAAAATCATATTTGCGAAACATACTGTGTACCGGTCTGACGCCTCAAGCCTCAAGTCTCTCACATCACCGGTGCGGCGATGCCGTCGTCGGTGCTTTCCTGATACGCGAGGTATTTGTTGACGGCGTCCAGATACGCCAATACCGCGGCTTCGATAATGCTCGTGCTGGCGCCCTTGCCTTTCATGTGTTTGCCGCTGAAGTTCACGGTGACGTAGGCCTCGCCGAGCGCTTCCTTTCCGGGCGTGGTGGCGCGAATCTCGAAGGTCTCTAACTGGCCGGACACCTCGGCAATGCGGTCTATGGCCACACAGGCGGCGTGGACCGGCCCATCGCCGGTGGCGGAATCCGTCAAGGTTTCATCGCCTTTCACCAGTTTGATAATGGCCTTGGCGGGATTATGGCCGAAGGTATCCACCTCTTTGAGATGGAAGATCTCGAAGTCTTCTTTGTTCTGGCTCACGATCAGCATGCGTAAATCGTCGTCATAAACCTCTTTCTTCTTATCCGCCAAGTCGATGAACTTGTCGTATAACTTGTTCAGTTGCTGTTCATCCATTTGGTAGCCCAATTCCGCGCTGCGTTTGGCGAGACCTGCACGTCCGGAATGTTTGCCCAATACAAGATCGCTGCGGTTTCGGCCCACCGATTCCGGGGTCATGATTTCGTAGGTTTTGGCATTGGCGATCATGCCGTGCTGGTGAATGCCCGACTCGTGGGCAAAGGCGTTCCTCCCCACAATGGGCTTGTTATAGGGTATGGCCAGACCGGTAATTTTACTGAGCAGCGTGCTTGACGGCACAATCTCACGGGATTGAATGCCGCAATCAAAGGTATAGATGTCGTTGCGGGTGCGCATGGCCATGACGACTTCTTCCAGGGAGGTATTGCCCGCGCGTTCGCCGATGCCATTGATGGTGCATTCAATCTGGCGCGCGCCGCCTTCCAGCGCGGCCAGAGCATTTGACACCGCCAAGCCCAAATCATTGTGATTGTGCGAGGAAAACACCACCTTGCCTGAATCGGGCACATGGCTAATCACGTATCGGAACATATCCCGGATTTCAGTTGGCGTGGTGAACCCCACGGTGTCCGGAAGATTGATTACGTCCGCCCCGGCCGCAATGGCCACTTTCGTGACTTCCACCAGGTACTCCCAATCCGAGCGGGTGGCGTCTTCCGCGGAGAATTCCACGCGCGGCACCAGGCTTTTCGCCAGACGTACCGCGTTGTCCGCCGCTTCCAACACCTGCGGACGCGTCATGCGGAGTTTATGCTCTAAATGGATGTCTGAGGTGGCGATGAAGGTATGCAATACCGGCTTGGCGGCGGATTTCAAGGCGCTTGCGGCGCGCTCGATATCGCCCGGCACAGCCCGCGCCAGCGCGGCGACGCGCGAAGTTTTTATAGTTTCCGCGACCTTGCGCACCGCTTCAAATTCCTGTTTAGAGGCAATTGGGAAACCAGCTTCGATGATATCCACCCCGAGTCGTTCGAGTTGCAAAGCCAATTGGATTTTTTCATGTTCATCCATACTGGCGCCGGGCGATTGCTCGCCGTCGCGCAACGTCGTGTCAAAGATTTCAATCATCGTCGCCATGTTTCACTGCTCCTGTAATCGACAAGATAGACTCCACGCGAAAACTGCTTCACGGGGATTTTCCCGTATTATAGTGGTTCATCTCCTTACCGTCAAAACAATCCGGCTGTGAACATCATTCCCAGTAACATGCTTGAAGAATGCGGCATGTTTGCTTACAGTATTAACAGATGGAGCAGGACTCTGCCATGATCATCGGAACAATGAAAAATATATGTCTAATTTAGTCGGGCCAACCCGATCATCGGATTAACCAAAGAGGAATCAATTCCATGACCGCCCTGATTATTGCCCTGTTCGCCTTCCTCCCCGCCCAAACCGCCCCTTTGTTTGAGGATATCCACGTTGTGCCCTTACCGCAACATGAGTATGGCTATCGAGGCATGCCGGGAAGCATGGTTCAACTGCAGGATGGCCGCCTCCTTCTGACTTATTCCGGCATGACTGTCGAGGGACAAGATACGGGTGCCATTGCCGCCCGGTATTCCTCCGACTTGGGCAAAACCTGGACGGAAGAGTCCACGTTAATCGCTACCCCTCAACCTGCTGGCCAAGGCCGTTATTGTCATCCCAGCCTTCTGCGCCTTTCGAATGGGCAATTGCTGCTATCTTATATCTACGTTTCAGGAAGCAATCCCCTCTTTGGCCACAATTATTACCGCCGGTCCGCCGATGATGGAAAAACCTGGGGCGACCAACTCATAGTCACGCCCAAACCCGGCTACCACATCATGCACAATGACAAACTGGTACAACTCTCATCGGGACGCATCATCGCCCCCGTGGAATTTTCCTTTGCCACCACCACCAATGACCATGCCGGGTACGTTAGTTATACCTGGTATTCCGACGACAACGGCTATAGCTGGCACGAAAGCGACAACATGGTAAAAATGCTTCCTGTGGAAACCCAGGAACCACATGTAGTTGAATTGAAAGACGGACGCCTCCTCATGCTTATGCGCACCTACAGCGGTTACGTTGCAAAATCCTACTCCGCTGACCAAGGCAAAACCTGGTCGGAGGGTGAGGCCGTTAAAGAACTTTCGCTGCCCCCCAATAGCTCCGCATTGAATATAAAGCGTATTCCCGCCACCAATGACCTGCTGCTCCTGCGCAGTTCCCAAGGCCCCAAGGAAGGTCCGTATCGCCGCACTCCCTTCGTCTCCGTTATTTCAAAAGACGACGGCAACACTTGGGAAAACGAACGCATCATCCAAGGCGACCCCGAAGACGACTACGGCTATCCCAGCCTCCTGTTTGTGGAAAATCTTGCCCTTATCAGCTACCACCAACGCGACGGTCTTCATGTCGCCCGCATCGGTACCGACTGGTTTGGATCTAAATGAGGTCTCAAAATCGCCATGGTATTATTAAAAACGAAAGGGTAGTGCGGGTACTATCCCTGGAATTTCGAGAAAAACAATCTGTGCATTAAATAGCTTCGCGCCGAAAAATTGAATGGGTAGATCCAGAATTGACCAATACGGTAGAATAAGTTTTATAATTTCGTTCAATTTCGGGAGGGCTGATCTATATGATGCGGTTTGTTATTGTTTCTATTTCGCGGTATACGCCCGCCATGGTGTTGATGTTTTTTATTATTTCGGCCTTTTCCTGTATGGGCAAACCGGGGTCAAGTGCCGCAAACAATGTGCAAAACCAGGCGGGGCAGCCACCCGCCGTGGTAATCGAAGAGGTGCAGCCCCGAACAATAAGCATTCCCTCTGAATTTGTTGCGCGGACCATCGCGGACCAAACGGTGGAAATACGGGCGAGGATAGAAGGAATTCTCATCGAGGCCTCTTTTGAGGAGGGTAAGCTGGTCACCAAGGACCAGATCCTGTTCAGGATAAACCCGGCGCTTTACGAGGCAAATTTGCAGAACGCGAAGGCACAGTTGGCCAAGGCGTGCGCGGATTTGAAGCTGGCGCAGAACCAGGTTTCCATAAAGGCAGCGGAATCACAGATTAAGCAGACGGAAGCCTCCCTGCTTAAGGCCGATCAGGACGTGGCGCGTGTAGAACCGTTGGTGCGCGATGAGGCGGTTCCCCAGCAGGACCTGGACAGCGCCATCGCAAAGCAGAAGGTCTCGCAGGCAGATTTGGAAGCAGCCCGCGCAAACCGGGAAAACGTTGAACTCAGTCAGCGGGTATCCATTGAGCAAGCGCAAGCAGCGGTGGAATCCGGCAAGGCGGCGGTGGCCAAGGCAGAGTTGGATCTCTCTTACACCACCATCAAATCCCCCATTGACGGGATAATTGGACGTCAGCAAGTTTCAGTGGGCAATCTGGTGGGCCGGGGCGAACCCACCTTATTGGCAACCGTATCCACGACGGATCCCATGCGGGTGGATTTCAGCATCAGTGAAGCAGACTACCTGATGTTAATGAAGAAACGTGAAGAGATCGCCAACAAGCAGGAACCCATCCGTCTTGAACTGGTTCTCGCGGATGGGAGCATATATCCGCACAAGGGTACTGTGGTGATGTTCGAACGCGGTTTAGATCCGACTACAGCAACCATTCCCATCGGCGCTTCATTCTCCAATCCGGATGGATTGTTGCGCCCGGGATTGTTCGCGCGGGTGCGCGTGGAGGTGCGGAAGATTGAGAATGCACTGCTGGTCCCACAGCGTGCCGTAATTGAGATGCAGGGCGCCAAGACCGTAATGGTTGCCGGTCCGGACAATTTAGCCGCCGTCCGGACCATTGTCCTCGGTGACCGCTTTGAAAAGTATTTCGTCGTGCAGGAAGGATTGCAGGCGGGGGATCGGGTAATTGTCGAAGGGCAGCAGAAGGCACGGCCGGGCAAGCCGGTAACACCCGCCGCGCCGGTCGCGGAGGAAAGGAAGTAGCGCATGTTTTCCCACTTCTTTATCCGCCGCCGCGTTTTTGCGGTAGTCATATCGCTTGTAATTCTGCTCATGGGCGGATTGTCCATAGTGACACTCCCCATAGCCCAGTTTCCTTCGATCACGCCTCCCACCGTCTCGGTTGAAACCACCTATACGGGCGCGAGCGCCTCGGTGGTGGAGCAGTCGGTAGCCACCCCCATCGAGAAGGAGGTGAACGGAGCCGCGGGGATGATCTACATGTCTTCGCGCAGTTCGGCGGACGGCCGATACACGCTCACGTGCACCTTTGAAGTGGGGACGAATCTCGACATTGCAGCGGTGGACGTGCAGAACCGTGTAAAAAAGGCGGAGGGAAACCTTCCTTCGGAGGTGAAGAATTACGGCATCACGGTGAAGAAGAAATCATCGGACATGTTGATGGTTCTATCCCTGTATTCACCAAATAAAACCTATGACAGCCTTTTTATCAGCAACTACGCAACGCTCAATCTGGTGGATAGCCTTACCCGCGTGCAGGGGGTCGGCGATACCTTCATCGTCGGACAGCAGGATTACTCGATGCGGCTTTGGCTGCGTCCGGACAAGCTCGCGAAGATGGGGCTCACCGCGAGCGATATCGCGGCGGCCATCCGTGATCAGAACGTACAGGCTCCTGCGGGCCAGGTCGGTCAGCCGCCCGCAAAGGCGGGGGTCGATTTTCAATACACGGTGAATGTTCAGGGGCGGCTTTCACAGACAGAAGAATATGACAACCTGATCTTGCGCACGTTGCCGGACGGGTCCATTCTGCGGATGAAAGACGTGGCCCGTTCTGAATTGGGCGCGCTGACCTACAATTCCTTCGGCCGTCTGAATGGCGTGCCCGCAACCCTGATGATCATCTATCAGCTTCCGGGCGCGAACGCGCTGAACACCGCCAAAAACGTGCGCGCAATCATGGAAGAATTGTCCGCCTCTTTTCCCGAAGGCTTGAAATATGACGTCAGCATGGACAACACAAAGTTCATTACGGCTTCGATTGAGGAAGTGCTGCATACGCTCTTCGAGGCCATCGTATTGGTGCTGATTGTGGTGTTTGTGTTTCTCGGCAATTTCCGGGCGACATTTATTCCCATGCTGGCGGTACCTGTTTCGCTGATCGGCACCTTTGCGTTCTTCGTTCCGCTTGGTTTCTCTATCAATACATTGACCATGTTCGGCATGGTGCTTGCCATCGGGATCGTGGTGGACGACGCCATTGTGGTGGTGGAGGCAGTGGAGCACCATATCGCCCGGGGGCTCACTCCATTCCAGGCCACGGAAAAGGCCATGTCCGAGGTATCGGGGCCCGTGGTGGCCATTGCCCTGGTTCTGACGGCGGTATTCGTACCCGTGGCGTTCATGGGGGGCATTACCGGGCAATTGTATCGTCAGTTCGCGTTGACCCTGTCGATATCCGTGTTGTTATCCGCGCTGGTGGCGCTTACACTGACTCCCGCCTTGTGCGTGATGATCCTTCGTCCGCGCCGGGAAATGCGGGGGCCCATCGGCGCTTTTCTGCGTGGATTCAACTGGGTTTTTGGAAAGACCACACGGGGCTATACCGGGCTGCTGGGTTTTCTGGTGCGGCGCACCGTGCGTGTCATGATTGTACTGCTGGTGATTATCGGCGGTGTGTGGACGCTGCTCGAAAAGCTCCCCACCGGTTTCGTGCCCAGCGAAGATCAGGGATATTTCTTTGCCGCTTTTATCCTGCCTGACGGAGCCTCCATGGAACGCATGGATGCGGTCATGCGAAAGGCCGAGGAATTCGTGCGCGGGGTCGAAGGGGTGGACAGTGTGGTGACCATGGGTGGGCTCAGCCTGCTGACCAATGCCTATACGTCGAACAATGCCAGCCTGATCATCACGCTGAAACCCTGGGATGAACGAAGAACATGGGCGACCCAGCTTAAACCCATCGCCATGAAAATACAGCAGGAATTCAATAAATATCCCGAAGCGATGTCGATCTGTTTTATTCCGCCGCCTATCCCGGGTCTCGGCAACGCGGGCGGTTTCCAGTTCGAGATTCAGGACCGATCCGGGCGCAGCGCCGACGAATTGGCGGCGGTGGCGTCGAATTTCTTGCAGGAGGCAAGCAAGCGTCCGGAATTGACGGGGCTTAACAGCAGCTTTCGCACGTCGGTGCCTCAAGTCAAGGTGGACATCGATCGCGACAAGGTAAAATCGCTTGGGATCGCGCTCAACGACGTGTTTAACGGCCTTCAAACCTATCTCGGAGGACTGGTCGTCAACGATTTCAACCGTTTCGGGCGCGCTTTCCGGGTCATGCTGCAAGCCGAGCCCGAATTCCGGCTGACCCCTGACAGTATCGGGCAAATCTATGTGCGCAACAGCAAAAACCAAATGGTGCCCCTTTCCACGCTCACAAAAATAGGATCCACAACCGGACCGGACATTATCCAGCGGTACAATGTATTGAGATCCGCGGAAATCAGTGGATCGCCTGCGGCCGGATACAGTTCTGGCCAGGCCATCGCCGTGATGGAGGAAATCGCCAAAACCGCACTGCCGGAAGGGTATACCTTCTCCTGGACCGGCACCGCCTTCCAGGAAAAAGCCGCGGGAAGCGCCCAAGCGCTTATCTTCGTTCTGGCGTTGCTGCTGGTGTTTCTGCTGCTATCCGCGCAGTATGAAAGCTGGAGCATTCCACTCAGTGTCCTGCTGGGTATTCCACTGGGTGTGTTTGGCGCATTCTTCTCCGTATGGCTGCGAGGATTGACCAACGATATCTATGTGCAGGTGGGCCTCATCATGCTGATAGGTCTTGCGGCTAAAAACGCCATCCTGATTGTCGAGTTTGCCAAGGAAAAACACGAGAAAAGCGGTCTTTCCTATATAGATGCTGCGATGGAATCGGCCCAATTGCGTTTCCGCCCGATTCTCATGACGTCATTTGCGTTCATCCTTGGCGTCGTTCCCCTCGTGATCGCCACGGGCGCCGGCGCTCGCTCGCGTTGGTCCCTGGGCACTGCCGTAATGGGTGGCATGCTGACCGCAACCACCCTGGGCGTCTTCTTTATTCCGGTGCTCTATGTATTCATTTCCAAGTTGTTTTCAGGGCGGCCAGGCGGCAAGACAGTTGAGGAACCTCCTCCCCCCGCCGCCAGCGCGGCCACGAATGAACATGCAGCGTCCGGAACCACGGGGGAACAGGCATGAGAACTATTGCTTTATTACTGGCACTCCTGGTTTCGGGCTGCACGATGGCCCCACATTATAAACGCCCCGAAAATGCAATCCCAAACACCTATCGCGATGTGACCTCTGCAGATGCATCAACTGCCACGCAAGCCGGGGAGTCCTTTGGGGATCTTGGATGGTGGGGATTGTTCAATGACGAAGAATTACAGAAACTTATTCACCAGGGCATTGAAAATAATTACGACATCCGTATCGCCGCGCAGCGGGTTATTCAGGCGCACGCGCAAATAACCATCGCGCAAGCCGGGCTATTTCCCTCACTTACCGCGAATGCACAGGAACGCAAGACTGAAGTCTTTCAGATCGGTTCCACACCACTTGAACCCAAGCCAGGCCTGCTGAACGCCGCCCGTGATCCTTCGGCAGGTTCCGAAAGCTTCACGACAGGGCTCAATCTCGCATGGGAGTTGGATTTTTGGGGGCGCGTGCTAAGTGCTAGAAAGGCTGCGCGCGCACAACTGCTGGAAACGGAAGCAGGACGGCAGGCGGTAATCCAGTCCGTGGTTACCGGCATCGCGCAAGCCTATTTAGGCCTGATCGAAAGCGACCTCGAACTGAGCATCGCCCAAAACACTCTGGAATCACGCAAAAAGTCGTTGCGTCTCGTTCAGGCGCGCAAAGAACATGGTGTCGCATCGAAACTCGATGTGGACCAGTCCGAAGCCCTCGTAACATCGGCTGCGGTGAAAATCCCCATGCTGGAAGGAAAAATCGCACAATATGAAAACCAGATTTCCATCCTGATCGGTTCGGCGCCCACAAGCATTCCGCGTGGAAAATCACTTGAACAGCAGCAGATTTCGTTCGACGTGCCCGCCGGTCTCCCCTCGGAACTCCTCGAGAGACGTCCGGATATTCGTGCCGCCGAACAGTCCCTTATCGCCGCCAACGCCAACATCGGCGAGGCCCGCGCCGCATTCTTCCCCAAGATTTCCCTGACCGCCGCGCTTGGGACGGTATCCCCGGCCATGGCCGGCGTCTTCAATGGTCCCGCGGGTACCGCCTCTATTGCGCCATCAGCGGCATGGCCGCTATTCAATGCGGGAAAATTGTTGGCGGGCCTGCGCACCGCCAAAGCCCGGCGCGAGGAGTGTCTGCTTACGTACCAAAAGACAATTCTTCAGGCATTGCGCGAAGTCTCTGATGCCTTGATTGCCCATAGGAAGGCTCACGAAGTGCGCAAACAAATGGAATCCCTGATGGAAACCTGGCGCGATGCCTCACGACTCGCCCAGTTGCGTTACAAGGGCGGTGTGACAAGTTATCTTGAAGTCCTTGACTCCGAACGGCAGCTCTTTGAGGCGGAACTGAATCTTGCGCAAAGCAAATGCGACGAACTATTGACAGTGGTGACATTGTATAAGGCTTTGGGCGGTGGCTGGAAACTGCAAGAGGCAAACAAATCAGTGGAATAATTGACTCCCCAACCTTTTCCCAAACATTCAGTGATGCGGTAAACCGCCTGCCATTGTGCCTTTCTCCCGTGAGATTATGGCTTCTTCCACTGCCCTTCCTCATCCAAGGGCAGGCGGATTTCCTGGTGGGGGTAATGCACCTCCACCCAGGGCAACGGTGCGTCTGCCGTGTCTTTGGCGAGCTCAAAACGATAGGTGCATTCCTTTCCAGAATACGTGGCGGTCGTACTGCAATAGTCATTTCCGAAGGGGTCCCGCATCAACACGGGAAGGGGGATTCCATATGAAACCCAAGGTCCATCCAATTGAAACACCGCCAATACTTCCCCTTTATTGCGTTTCACGGACACCACCTCGCCCGTCCACTCCGCCACATATCGCGCGCCAATCTCCCCCTTGATCTCTTCCTGATACCGTTCCCACTGCGGCTTACTTTCCAGACACCGCGCAAGTAACTTCTCCCGCGATATCCCCTGAGAATTGACAAGCGCAACCACAGCCACCAGAGCGGCGAGCATCACAATCAACGAAACTGCTAAAACCTTGCGAATCATAAGAAAAAAGTCTGTAGTCTGTAGTCTGTAGTCTGTAGAAAGAAAAGGCAGTTTGTGAAAAAAAACCTATTATTTCGTGCGTAGCGAGCGGATGAGTCCATTGAGTACTTTTCCCGTTTCTTCGCATTTGGATTTGAGAGTCTTGTACATTTCGACATAAAAATATCCAAGTCGATAGGCGACCGAGACTTGATATTCCACTTCGCGTGCGGAGCCGTAGGCCATGTCCAAAAAATGCAAGAAATCCGCGCTAGAGGTTCTTGCACAACCCTCCACAATATTCGATGCAATGGATAATGCTGCACGCCGCAATTGCGAAGTAAGCCCAAACATTTCCTCCTTCGGGAAAGCTTTTGTAGCTGTATAAATCTCCAAAACAAGTTCATCTGCCAACTCAAACGCCCGTAACTTCGTATGATCTCTCATGTTCTTCACCCCATTAATCTCATGCACCTTCAATCAGCCACTTATGGTTCACTTCTTTTTACTTAATAACTACAAATTTCATAAAAACTACAGACTACAGACTACAGACTACAGACTACAGACTACAGACTTTTAGCCGTTAGGCTAATGCCTATCTGTCAGTGTGTCTCCGATCTACGAAGATCACGCTGCGGGCCGAGGTGGGTTGTGCCTTTTGCCGGACCTGAGCCAGCACTTCAAACATTTTTTTGGCGCTTTTGAATTGGCGGTATTGTGTATGGGCTACGCCGATGGAGAGCGCCATGATCGGGCAATGGATCTCCTTGCCGGTCCGGTCCGTGGCCACAAGATAGCCTTTTTCCACTTCCTGTGGCGTATAAAGTTCGCGCACGCGTTGATCGAAGAGATTCGCCAAACTTGAGGTGAAGCGTTCGGCGTCCTCCAATTGCAGTAGTACGACAAAGTGCTCGCCACCCATATGCGCAACAAAACATTCATAGATGCCCATGTCGCGGGTGATGCTGATCAATAGCTTGGCCATGAATTCCAGGCCTTTTTGCTGTCCATCGGGACCACGGGCGGCACAAAACGGTTTAAATCCCACCATATCGACATAGACGGCGGCAATGGCATTTCCCCGTGCCAATTGGTGATTGATCTCGCGCTTGATGGCTTCCGTGCCCGGCAGGCTGGTGACGCGATTTTTCGTTTCCACGGCCTGCAGTAAGGCATTCAAGGAGGCGATTTTATCCATTAGCCTGTCGAGTTTGAATGGCTTGACCAGATAATCGTCCGCGCCCTGTTCCAGTCCATGTAGAATTTCCGGTTCTTCGCCAAGGGCGGTGAGAATCAAAATGGCGATGCGATAAAGCTCCGGATCTTTTCGTAGCCGGCGGCAAATCTGATATCCCGTAACCCCCGGCAGCATGATATCGAGAATACATATGTCCGGTTTGACCTGTTTGGCGTATTCAAAAGCCCCTTCACCGGTATTGATCACATAGGTGTGATGTCCTTCCGCCGTCAGTTTTGTTTTAATCAATTCAGCCAGGTCGACATCATCGTCCACCAACAAAATCTTGCTCATGCACTATCCCCTTGATTGTTTGTACACTTTTCACCATTTCCAGGAAACGAATACGCTGTTGCGTTTTCCCAAAGTAAAAACTTTATTATTATATACTTACAAGGCACGGATGGTCAAAGACTGTGTAATTTTTCAGTAGGTTTTGATTTTCTTTCCCCTTTTAAAAGGTCAAGCAACTATGACGATGGCTGCATTTGCCTCTTAACTGTTTGAACGGTATGATAATGCTCGAAAAAATTATTAAACGTAAGGAATAGTGTGTGGCCGATTTTCGACAGACCGTGAAAGACTTGCTCCGTAATGTGGAGACGGTAATTCTGGACAAACCGCATGTGGTCCGGGCGGCCTTGGCGGCCTACCTATCGGGCGGTCACGTTCTTCTGGAAGATGTACCCGGAGTGGCCAAGACCATGCTGGTGCGGGCGCTGGCGATTTCCAGCGGGTGCACGTTTTGCCGCATCCAGTGTACGCCGGATTTACTGCCGACCGATGTGACGGGCGTTTCCATCTACAATCAAAAGACCCAGGAATTTGAATTCCGGCACGGGCCCATATTTACACAAGTGTTACTGGCGGATGAAATTAACCGGGCCACTCCCCGGACGCAATCGGCGCTTCTTGAAGCGATGGCGGAAGGCCAGGTGTCGGCGGATGGTAAAACCTATAAACTCAAACCGCCGTTCACGGTGTTCGCCACGCAGAATCCGGTGGAGCATGAAGGGACGTTTCCGTTGCCGGAGGCGCAACTGGACCGGTTTATGATGCGCCTGTCTGTTGGCTATCCAAATCTCATCGCAGAACTGGATATTCTGGAGAAGACCCGGACTTCGCATCCTATTGAAAAGATAGAGCCTGTAACGGATACTGAAACCATTCTCAGGATGCAACTTTCCGTGCGCGAGATTTTTGTACATGAGAAAGTCCGGGATTATTTGCTGCGGATAATTGCCCGCACGCGGGATTCCACGCATCTTTCGCTGGGGGCAAGCCCTCGGGCGTCCATCATGCTGTTTCGTGCGGCGCAAGGCTATGCGGCGCTGCAAGGCCGTGGGTTTGTCATACCGGATGATATCAAGATACTTGCGCCGGTGGTCCTGGAACACCGTCTCATCCTTAATCCGGAGAGCCGGTTGCGCCGGGTTACAACTCAAAGCGTAATGCATGATATACTTAAAGAGGTAGCCGTGCCGGCGGGCGGCACGAACTGGAAACCGGCGTAAACAATACTGGGGTAATTGATTTAGTGCATTCGATACCCTAAGATTGGGTATAGAAAAAAAGTTTGGAAGAAACGTATGGAAATAACGCGATGGTTGCGCTTTGGCAAGAATAAAGCCAATGCCAATGCGTCTGGACCAGAAAGTCTTGAAGGGCTGGATGAGGAATCCCAATTCGAGCTATCGCATGTAGGTCCGTATGAGATTGTAGCGCCTATTGGTTCCGGGGGGATGGGCACCGTGTATAAAGCCATTGACCGAAGCCGGGATATGACTATTGCCATCAAGGTGCTGGATCGCCGGTATGACATGGACAAACGGCGCAGGAAACGCGACTACCTGGGCCGTGAAATCCTGATTGCGGCATCGCTGAACCACCCGAATATCATCAAGATGCACAAAGAAATCGTGGTCCAGGAGGATCGTCATGGGCATCAGCGGCGTTGCCTTTTAATGGAATACATTGACGGGCACAATCTCAAAAAGCACATTGTTGACCGTGACCTTACGATGAAACAGATGTCGGATATTTGCACGAAACTCTCCCACGGCCTGGATTTCCTGCATCAGCACGGGATTGTCCACCGTGACATCAAGCCGGGGAACTTTTTATTTTCGCGGGATGGCACACAGGTGAAAATTGTGGATTTTGGGCTTTCCAAATCAAATACGAGTTGGCGAACCCGCTGGATGCGGGAAAGCGGCGGTACCCGGTTGTATATGTCTCCGGAGCAGTTGCAGAAAAAATCGCTTGACGCCCGTTCGGATATTTTTTCCTTTGGAATTACGATGTATGAATTGTTCACAGGCCGTCATCCGTGCAATGCTTCCGATACCCGTTTGATTCAGCGTCAAATCATGGATCCGAACTACAAATTTGAACCACCTTCCAAGTATAACAGTGATATCCCCTCCAAACTGGACAAAATCATATTGAAAGCCCTGCGCCGTAAAATCGATTCCCGATATCAGTCCGTTACGGAATTGTTGTTAGACTTGTCCCGGGTGGCAGAGTCCAGGATATAGCCGATGGCCAAGCGGTATTTTTTTACAAAACGAAAAGAGAACACCTCAATTGTTAGAATTGTGGTGGCACTTGTCGTCGTTTTGGGGGCCATACTGGTTTTGTTTTTGGCTCTTCAGGGGCTTCGTTCCTGCTTGGGCGGTTATTCCCAGGAGGCGGCCTTGGAGCAATATGAAAAGGCGCATGCATTGTATGCTGCTGGGGACCTCGATGGGGCGCAAGAGACCCTGTCGACAGTGCTCCTCCGGGGCAAGGATCCCATCCTTCTTCCAAGGGCGCTGTTGTTACAGGCTGCAATCGACCGTGTGGCCGGGCGTTCAGCAGAAATGCTTGCGTCATTAAAGCGTGCTGTGATTGAGTACCCGTCTAGTCCGGATTATCCCGTGGCGGCCACGCTATATGCCAACGCGCTGGAGGCATCCGGTCAAACGGAAGCCGCTGTGGCCCTCTATGAGGTCATTCGTGAGACGGCGCCGCCAGAATTCCGGGCGTCCGCCACGTCCGGCATGGCGCGCAACGCATTGCGCACGAAGAATTTACTGGAGGCCCGAAAGCTGTTCCGAGAAGCACTCAATGACGCGGAATGGGGCAGCCCGGCATGGAATGAGGCCTTGAATGCAGTGGGCAACCTGAATGTGCGGCTTATTTTTTCGCCGGCGGAGACCGTAGAGAGCAAATATTACACGATTGAAAAAGGGGATAACCTCACGAATATTGGCATAAAATTGAATACTACGCAGGGCTTGTTGACCCGGGCAAATGGTGTAAATGAGAACACCCAGTTGCGGATTGGCCAGCAAATCAAATATACGCCCAAAGATTTCCGAATAATTATCGAACGATCTACGTGTCGTTTGTTTCTTCTTGATAAAGACGGCATTTTCAAGCGTTACCATGTCGGATTAGGGATGCCGGGTCATGAAACCGCGCTGGGAAAATATACAATCGGCAACAAGCAAAAAGATCCTACTTGGTTTAAGCCCGGCGCCGGCCCGGTGCCAGCAGGCGATCCTGCTAATGAGTTGGGAACGCGCTGGATGCCGTTAACTCCGTCTGATGCGGGATTGCCCGGGGATCTGGGGATCCATGGGACAATTGCTCCGGAGACCATCGGTCAATACAAATCGCATGGCTGTCCTCGAATGCTGAAAGAGGATGTTGAAGAATTATATGATTTGGTGGTGCGGTCCACCCCAGTTGAAATTGTTGAAAGAATGGATCCCGTGAATATAGCTTCCTAGACTATGGCGGGGAGTTCCCCCAACTATGCAAAATAGGAATATCGCCTGTGAGTATGATAAAAACAGCGACCTTGCTCGAACGGATTGAAAAAGTTCCCTATGCGGCCTATCCTTCAGGAAGCATTATCGTCCCATACTATGATCATTCCGTTCATATCAAACTTGCTTACGAAGCGGGTATGTCCGTGGGACGTCATGGAGGGGCGGATCTTGTCATGGTGGTGGACAGTCACACGGCCAAACAGCTTCATCTGATAGACGAGCTTCGGCGTCATGCCGCGCGTGTTCTCGTTTTTGGAGAAGCACCCGTGGCTTGGCTTCAACAAGACAACGTCCATGTGATTCCCTATAACGACATCTGCCAGCCGAATGACCATGTATTTGTTTTGATCAGCTCCGCGCTCAGTGTTGCGGTTTTGGGCTCGCTGACAAGTGATGCGCACGATGATGACGCGCCGTTTGCCGGGGGGTGGACGGTGCAACGGTTGTATGTGGGGCATGCCATTGAAGCCTTGCTGGAAAAGGAAGGACGGGCGCTTCTCGCAGGTATGGCGGCGCCCGATGAAGGTTCGGCCCAGGTATACGACCTCACGATGCGGCTGATGACGTTGCATGCCAATGCCCTGGCCAATCGCCAGGAAGACATTACGATGGACAAGAATGATCTGTTTTCCGTGTTGAATATATTGAAGGCCATTTCCACGAAGCGGCGTGCGCATGATATTTTGTATGTTTTTGTGGAACAAATCGCGCGGGTCGTCAGCAGTGATCGTTGTTCGGTGGTGCGGATTTGGGGGGGGGCGAAAAACGGCTTGGTGTTGGCGTCACATGAGGATGCCAGCATAACGGATCGGAAGATCGAACTTTCGAAGTATCCTGAGTTGCAGAAAAGCCTTTTAACCCGGGATAAAGTGGTCATCAATGATGTGCGTACGGATCCACTTACCGCGGATATAGCGAATGTCCTTCAGAAAGCAAACGTAAATGCCATATTAGTCATACCGATCGTGTTGTTTGATGACAACGTCGGCTCGTTGTTTCTTCGTGCTTCGCGAAGCAAATTCGGCTTTGCGATGCGGGAGATTAGCTTTTTTGAAATCGTCACGGAAGCGGCCGCAAATGCACTTGAACGCGCCCAACTATTCGAAACGATTCAGGTTGCGAATGAGAATTTGGAACGGCTTGCGATCACGGATGGCCTTACGGGGCTCTTCAACCACCGGCATTTCCGGGATCGCCTGGTACAGGAACTGGAGCGTGCGTTGCGGTATCGCCTGCCATTATCCTGTCTCATGTTTGACATCGATAATTTTAAGAAATTCAATGACACGTATGGTCATCTGTTGGGGGATGAGATCCTGAAGGAAATCGCGGATCATACGGTTACGTGCATTCGTAAAACAGATATATGTGCCCGGTATGGAGGGGAAGAATTCATTGTGATTATGCCGCAGACGGGTCTTGATGGAGCCATGATTCAGGCGGAACGCATCCGTGCCATGGTGGAATCGGCGCAAATAAAGGGCCTTCCGGAAGGGATTCACGTGACCATCAGCGTGGGCGTGGCCCTGCTGGATTTTGACGAGATGCTGGTGTGCGAGGACTTGTTGCGCGCCGCGGACCAGGCACTCTATAAAGCAAAGCGGACAGGTAAAAACAGGGTTATCGGTCCGGAACCACGGGAAACCAACCAATGAATACAGAAATTGTGTCCATCCATAAGAATCCCTTGGCGGGAAGGCCTTCCTGCAGTATGCTGTTCCGGTTGGCTGTGGTGGTTTTTATGGTTGTGACGTCTGCGGGGTGTGGCACGCTTGGGAAACTGATTCCGGCGATGAAGCCTGAGTATCCCCGGGAAACCCTTCAGATAGTGGCGCGGGAAATCGAGCAAGCAGTTCAGAAAGGCGAGAAGGAACCCAAAATAGCCGATAGGGAAGGCGTCAAGGTCAATACGCCGGAGATTATGCAGGCCATTCGCACCCGTGCCGTTCGGTCACCGTTGGTGAATGATTTTCTGGATACGGGTTTTGCGGTGGAACATGCGAATGGGTTGATCTATATTCATCTTTCCAAGCAATACAACAAGTCGACCAAACGGCGGCAGCGGGATCGGCAGGCCTATTTGATCAAGAACGAAAATGATGATCGTTGGGCGGTTTATGAAGGCTTGATCAACGCAAACCATTATGGGGCGGGCGCGATCGATGCGGTACAGGAGATATTTGGCGAAGCGCGCCTGCACACTATGAAACCTGGCCAGAAATACAAGGATGAGAACGGGAAATTCCTTACCATAAAGCCGTGAGTTTTATGTCGCTATACACGCCCCCCAGAACCAGTCATTTTCGCGCAAACAAGTTGGCAGATACGGCGTTTTTGATTTCGGCCCTTTCAGGGATACTGGTTTGCGCTTTTGCCTTTTACCTGCGCGTTCAGAGTCTCGATCAGCAATCCCTCTGGTGCGATGAAACATTGAGCGTAAATCCTTTAAGGGCGCATCTTGTTCCCAACAGCAATATGCTTCTGGAAGAACAGAAAACATCCCGTCCTGACGGCCGCCTTTGCTCCGTGCTCCGTGATCAGCGCCAACGGGATTCATCCATGTCCCCCTTGTATTATGTGGTTCAATATTTCTGGGCACGCATCTTTGGAACAAGCTCCTATTCCCTTCGAATGCTTTCTCTGGTTTTGGGATGCTCCACGGTTCTCCTGGTGTATTTAATTGGCTTTAGATGCGGCGGACTGTGGGCGGGAACTGTCGCCGGACTTTGTCTGGCCTTTTCTCAATCCCATATTTACTATTCTCAAGAGATACGATGTTACGCCCTCATTGCTTTTCTGGCAGCGTTGTCGACATACGGATTAATTCAAGCGAGCGGCAATTCGCGGCGGATTTGGTGGATCATTAACGGAGTCTGCAACATGTTGCTGATCTGGACCCATATGTTCGCCGGCGCCTTGGTTGCTGGTCAATTTGTATTCCTTCTGCTCCAAGCCAACTATACCAAAAACTGGCGCCGCTTGTTGAAATGGACCGCTGCACAGGGCGTCAACGGTATTTTTTGGTATTTTCTTTGGTACAAAACAATTGATTTTTCCGCCCTGGATTTTTGTTCGAGTTGGCGGTATCATGTGGATCACAGCTTGACTGTGTTTTTGCGGGATTATGCCCGTTTCACAGGTTTTATGCCGCTTTCCTCGGCGGATCACAAATTCTCTTTTGTGGGCACGCCGATACTGGGATTATCGCCAGCCGGAGTGTTCGGCCTGTTCTTTGGTTTACTTGTGCTTTTTGCCATGTTCCGGGTTGGCCTTCAATGGTGGCGGGAACGACAGGGTTCAAGCGAAGCATCGAGGCAAAGCTCCGTTCAGGTTCAGGCGTGTGCCATTCTGCTGGTGCTGCTGCTTGCCCCCTCATGTCTTGTTTTCGCTTATTCTGTGTTAATATCGCCCTGCTATCTGTCCCGCTATGGGATGCATGCAGGATTGGCGTGGGCTGTTTTTGCCGGATTTTCCATCAGTCTGTTTCCGTGGCGCTTCCTTCGCCTTCTGGGGGTTTGCCTGCTTGTTTTTCTCTTTGCGCATCAATGGTATTTTACCTGTCCGGCGGAATGGCGTTCGGATTATAAATCCGTTCTTGCTTGTTTGCGGCAGGAAATGAAGCCGGGGACCTCAATTCTAGTTTCCCCCAATTTTGATCGGGAATGCCTGTTGGCGAATGATGACGCCTTTCAGCGGAGTCAAGTGTTGGATGGTCCTGAATGGAGGGATATTCGCATGCTGGACTTTGGCGTCTTGCCCGAAAACATACAATGGATTCTTATTAATCCGGAATCTCCCGTTACGAAACGTTATTTGGAAAATAAGCTCGATAAAGAGGGGGTGTGTTTTACGCGCCGTACATTTGGCGTGTATGGAACACAGCTTCATTTGTACCAAGTGTATCGCACGGAGAAAACATCAACTATGCCGGGTAATTGACAAGAAGGCTGTTTTATCCTGCTGTTTTATCCTGCAAAAAGCAGCAGGCATGTCGGGCGATTGGATTTTTTCCGGCTATTTTCCTGCGCCTGTGTAGCCAAGGAAAGATGAAGAAATCTACACTTGTTCCGTAACGTCATATTCCTTATGATTATGACGTACGTTTAGAAAATGATTTGGTTCAGGACCATGATGAAGAAGAAAAGCATCCATGACAGCCTTGTTCGGATTCAGGAGTTGCCGACACTGCCAACGGTTCTGGTGCGGATTCTGAATATCGCAGCGGATCCGGACGGCACCGCCCTGGAACTGGGGCAGCTCATTTCCAATGATCAAAGCCTTTCCGCCTCGCTGCTGCGGCTGGTAAACTCGCCGTATTATGGTTTCTACCGGAAAATTGAGAGTGTCACACAGGCTATCGTTATGGTGGGGTTCTTCGAAGTGCGGCGGCTTGCACTGACGGCGACGGCGTTTCATACCCTGCGGCCGGGTTCCACCCGGTTTGATCACATACAACTCTGGCGTCATTCCCTGGCGGCGGCGATTGCGGCGGAACGGTGCGCTTATGCGGCCGGGGTGCCGGTTCATGGTTGTTTTGAGTCAGGGTTGTTGCACGATATCGGAAAGGTGGCCCTTGATATTGTATGTCCGCAAGAGTATGAAAAAGTTCTTCAAGTAGCGCAAAAGGGAACCAAAAGGATACGGGCGGTCGAGCAGGAGCTTCTTGGGGTTGATCATGCGGAAGCAGGGGGCTTGTTGGGTGAGCATTGGAATTTGCCATCGAGCGTGACGGAAGCAATTCGGTGTCATCATGCGCCGGAAGATGCCCGTGAGTTTCCGGAACTGGCCGCGTTGACGGCGCTGGCGAATTACATCACCTATCAGGCCAACCTGGGCGAATTTAGCGCGCCTGTTCCAGCAGAGTGTCCACGCCAAGCATTGGAACTGCTCAATTTTCGGGGAAATCCGTGTGAAGACATCGCATTCGATTTGGAGAACAACCGGGCGCGTATCGAGGAATTCATAGGGGCGGTGAAGTCCGATGCTGCATAATGAAAAAGGGCGCCGTCACCGGGGCTGGCACGGATTTCTCGCAAGGTAAATCCGCGAGGTCTACTATACGGTAAAGTGAGTGTAACTAATGAAGATGGATGAAGATGGACATGCATGACATTGTGTATCCCCGTGTCATTGCGAGCGAAGCGAAGCAATCTCGTTTCCGCACAATTCACGCGCAGGCGAGATTGCTTCGCTTCGCTCGCAATGACAAACGTAACAAAGAAATGGCGAGAAATCCGGGCTAGAAGAACCATGATACGAAAACTTATCACCGTATGCGTGCTTTTGTATTTTGTTGTGATGGTGCGGATGCTGACATGGAATGTGGTGTTCACCGGCGGTGATGTATTGCCGTATGATTCCGACCCCTATTTCCGGCTCCGGGAAATCCAACTCATCGCGCATCATTTCCCGAATGCGGCGCCGGAGGATCGTTATGTGCTGGGAGTGGAGAAGCCCACGGATTCGACGATCACGCGGAAAGAACCCTGGTTGCATCCCTCGATGTTTCTGATGGCATTGGTGTTTGCAGGATTCACCACGGAAGATCCGCCCCTCCGCGAGGCGGCCATGTTTGTGCCGATTGTCTGGGCGCTGTTTACCGTACTGGCCGCCTTCTGGTTTGCCTGGCGTATTGCAGATTTCTTTGCGGCTATTATTGCCGCCATTTATGTGAGTTTTTGTATGCCGATTTTGTGGCGGACGAGTTTGGGCGCCCTTGATAACCACATGACTGAAAGCATGCTGTTTTTAGTGTTGCTGCTCATGGCGGCAGCCTTAAACAAGCTTCCTGAAAAGGGAGTAAAATACACGCTGAAACTTGTTTTGCCTGGAGGTCTATTGGCCCTGTGCGCCTTGATCTCCTACTGGACCGTGATGGGAGCGATGCTACTATGCATATCGTATAGTCTTGCACTGATTTTCTTCGCAAATCGAGGCCCTGAACAAAATACACCCATTCGAACGCAGGTACTGGGGATGGGGTGGTGCATGCTCATCGCCGGGGGTATTAACGTTTTGTTGGCGAATTTCTTTTCGGCATTTTGCCTGGCGGGATGTGGCGCATATCTGCTTGGACAGGTAATGGTGTGGCGGTTCGTTCCCAAGGGCAGGATTATTGTCTGGGGGGCCATTGTCTTATTGGGGCTGGTTATGTTGTCGATTGCCTGGCCGGGTTTGGCCGGCCAATTGTTGGCAACGGGACGGGTAGCGCTGCACCTCTCAAAAGAGCAAGGGTTTACCGAGCGGTTTTATTCCACCGTCAGCGAAACCCAGCCAATCCCGCTGAACACCATCCATATTCAGTATTCTCTGCTCATCCTGCTCATTCCAGTGCTGGTGCCGGTGATGTTGCGGAAAGCCTATAAGACTCTCGACCCGTCGTGTCTTGCGCTGTGCGTGATGACCTTGGCGCTCCTTCTCGCATCCATCCCCAACCGCCGATTCTCGCACATGGCCGCGGCGGTGATGGCGCCGTTGATAGCTTGGGGACTTGGCGGCCTCCTTCAATTTCTATTCGATAAAATCCCCGCCTTTTCACGCAAGAAGGCAGCGCGCCTTTCCAATTCTAATGAGGCTGCGGATATTTCAGATGCATCAAAGCTCCTGCGCTTCTCCGTCAAGACACTGGTCATTATTCTGATGCTGCTGGGTTTTGCGCCATATGTGCTAAATAACCTGGACATCCGAAAAAAGAATCCAGGAATCAGCCCTCCCTTGCAGGAGGTTATGCAGTGGATGAAATTGAACACGCCACGCTGTGAAAATTTCTGGAATCCCGTCTCCGAGCCCCCTTACCGGGTGATGGCAAAATGGGATGTGGGCTGGTGGATGCTGGATCGCGCACAATGCGTTCCCGTGGCCAATAATGCAGGGGAAGGAGCATTGGAAGAGCTGACGTTCTTCTTTAACGCCACGCCGGAGGAGGCACTGGATTTACTGCATAAACAAAATGCGAAGTACGTGCTGGTGGACGCTTCCGGAGGGCGTACCACCAAAGCGTTCCGTATATTGCAACTGATGCCTGAGACCGTGCTTAACAATCAAGACAAACCGGAAAATAAGGAAGCTATTTTACAGCGGTACCGAACAACGCTGCTCGCGCGTCTCTATGAGTATGACGGGGCGTTGCATGTGGAACCCGGACTGGAAATTTCCGCCTTGGAGCACTACCGGCTGCTCTATGAATCCAAAGAACTTGCAGAATCTCCTTTGGGCAAGCAGCCAACCGTGAAGCTTTTCGATGTGGTTCCCGGCGCCCACATCATGGCGAAAGCTGCTCCAGGCACTATCATCACAGCCGTTTTGTCTTTGGAGTCCAACACGGGACGGGCCTTTATGTACACTGACACATGTACTGCGGACACGGAAGGAAATTTCCGGCTCGTACTCCCGTACCCCACCGATTCGCCGAGCGGCGAAACCACTCCAATGGGAAAATGGACGCTTGATATTGGGGGACAAAAGATCGAATTAGAAGTGTCCGCCGAATTGGTCAAAACGGGTGGGGAAATCAGCCTCTAGAAGTTTGTGGGATAGATAGACGGAGTTCGAGGCGGTCCTGGATCGCTTTTAGAATACGGAAGATGTAAATCCAATATACGATGAGCCATAGTGGCATTCCAAGGAAGATTCCGTGTTGATATACATAGAGTCCCGAGTAAATTAACAAAGCCTCATAAAAAGGTCCCAGGATCAGAATGGTAAGGAGTAATCGCCGTTCATGGGGCATCGGGGGCGCTATCAGATAGCGGAGCAGGAGCGCCGTGGCAAATACGACATCGGGAACCCAAGGGATGGCGGCGCATCGATACAGCATCATTTTGAGCGGTATCAGCATGATCAAATCCAAGGCCAAAGGCAGATCGATTCGGCGGGAAATGGTTTCATCGGCAACAAAGGTTGGATACCGCATCAGGCGCCGGAAAAATAGAAATGCCTCGCCCCAAAAGACGACCATCCATGCGGGAATCGGCACGGGCAGCAGCGTGGGCGGAGTATACCAATAGACCCCTTTCCACATGGAGAGGACGTCATTTCCTCCGCCCAGTAGAATACCTAGGAAAAACACGACGAGATCCCCGCGGCGGTAGAGCAGGGCAAACCTTGCGATGAGGAGGAAGGCGATGAAGACCGTCATCCCCGATGTATGGCTGCCGATACAGGCAATGCCGGCAGCGGCAATCAGCATGACAGCCGCCTCTTGCATCACTTCAGGCGTTGTGGCGCGATAGGGTGTTTTGCCGGAAACCACTAATGAACTCATGTTCTAACTCCTGAACGCAAATTCACGAATTTCGGAGATCAGTCCTGCATGAAAGGGATCGGTCAGGACATGGTGATAGCGCGCGGTGGTGTAATTCTGCATCCAGGCGCACATGTCTCCGCATTGTCCGGGGCCCGGACCATGGAAATGAGAGGCGCTTTTTTGAGCATGGGCCGCGGCCCAGCAGTCATCGACGGTGTCGTAATCAAGAAGATTCACATAGACGGGGGATGTGTTCTTTGAGCCGCGGCAGGGCCAGGCAATGCGGCCATCGGGATCGACATGGGGACGTAACGTGGGTAGGCAGGTATAGGGCTCGACATTAAGCAGCATTTTAAGGATACGCTCGGACCCGATGATGGGATACCCCTGGCGTTTGCGATCGAGGATGCGTTGCGTGAGCTCTTGGTAGTCTTCGCGATGGATCATATCGCGTTCAAACGAAAACCCCTGCTGGTCCTGGCCGTGATAATGCACCGGCACCGGCACAAACCAGACATCGCCGAGGTCATTGGCAAAATCCAGAACGTCACCCGCCATATCAATGGTTTCGGGGCTGATCACGGTATTGACACAGAGCTTGAACCGGACATGACGGCGGAGTTCGCGCAGAAGCAGCAGATTAATAAAGACCTGCTCCACTTTTTCAACGCCCCATAGTTTCCGCAATCGGGGAAGGTGAAGGCCGTCCACGCTTATGATGATGATGTCCATCTGACGCAGCCACCGGTGCCATTCGGGGCGCTGGAGGTTTTGGTGGATGAGGGATCCGTTGGTATTAATCATAAGGGGCTTATAACCGAGTTTGTACGCGGCATCAGTAAATTCCGGCAGGTCTTTTACCAGGGTTGGCTCCCCGCCACAGAAATAGACAGCGCTCGTGCCGGTGCGCATAGTCCTGAGCACGCGCACGCGATCCTCGAAGGACGTGGAAGCGTCCTTCAGATCATAATAGTGATTTCCCCGGTGGTCGTCGCAGTACGTGCACCGGAAATTGCAGGGATAGAGCATGGTCCAAATGAAATACAAGGGGCGGAGGGCATGGTTATCCTGTTTCCAGCGGCGGCGGTTTATCCGGTAATTGTTGCATGCCGTGGCGATGCTGCGTGCCGCCCGCCATGTATCAGCACACCGATCCTTGAGTGTATCATCGCTATCCTTGTGTATTTTAGGCAGGATCTCATCCGCCAGGCGTTTTGCTTCGGCCTGGAGTGTATCCCAATCAGGATGCCCTTCCTTTTGGGCATAGTGGCGAAACGCAATACGGCCCTTTGTGGACATACGTGCACTCCCTCTCTCTTTGAGCACATGGTCATACTATAATCGAGTACACGCGTGGTAGCAAACCGATGAGAAAAGGCAATGGGCGCCGGAAATTAACGAAAAATAGAGAGAGGGTATTGTCCAATTGACTGAATTGAGGTTTGAGAAATAAGAGCGTAGGATGCATGAGCATGTGTTTTGAATGAAAGTGGAATGGAATATGATCACACGTTCAAGGAAGTTTTTCTATTTGCTTTGCTTTGTGTTGGCAGGATTTTTGGTTAGTGGTGTTTTGTATTTTCTTTTCGTGGTGGCGGTGTTAAATCCACTGACATCACATACCGGGGAAGAACCTGAAGCGTTCCTGGGCTTGGCCTTTCTGATTTTCCTGCCGGTTGGGGTGTTGTGTGGGAGTGCAGTGACAGGATTTTTATGCCAGCCCTATATAAGACGGCCAGGGGTTGCAGCAATGGTGTTGGCCCC
>Ga0116156_10000181_pt1 | contig 68542 bp, 53 predicted proteins | sample AD_UKC045_MetaG_FD_89891 | JGI IMG/M metagenome (GOLD analysis project Ga0116156, IMG submission 89891) | Active sludge microbial communities of municipal wastewater-treating anaerobic digesters from USA - AD_UKC045_MetaG | ecosystem: Engineered > Bioreactor > Anaerobic > Digestate | place: USA...
AACTGGCCTTGCGCCCGCGCAATGGTATCGGGAAATGATTCATAGCGCCGTGGATCATGCGGATCGGGAAACACATATTCCTCAATGGTATCCGAGGTCACCATATGATTGCAGACAATCCCGATGTCCTTATCCACCGAGCGGTTCCACTGCACGCCGAATTCATCCTCCCAGATATCTGACGCCACTTCCTTCCACCCGTCCGGCCCTACTGTGCTGAGAAAGGTTAACGCGTTGCCAAGATGATCGGCAAAATTCGGATCGCCGTAATACTCCGCCATCCGCGCATGCATCGGCATGGTGAATTCGATGCAATAGGGCGTCTTGTCCGGCTGCTGATGATTAAAACTCGCTATGACCCGCTCTCGATTTGTCATCTATAACTCCTGCCATTCTTCTTTGATTTTTAGATGGAAACCATCTATTTCAGGCAAGACAAGATTTCGATGAATGCGAAAAACAATCCAATCCTCCAGCACTTCCTGCAATTCATCTCTGCATGCCTCAAGTGTGTTTGCACGGGCAAATACACCATTGCATTCCCCGATCTCACCATAATAGGCGCCATCATCCCGCAGTATTTCATAATGAGCGTGCCGCATAGCCGCTTCTATATAGTGGAGCAACATTTTAACGCTTTTCTCGTTCCCAAGTTGCACTTGTACAAAAGCTGTGCGTTGAGTAATGTCACGTCGTCATCCTCAATAGTCTCTACTCTCACTCGCCCGGCTTGACCACCACGGTCTGATTAATATCGGGCGCCGTCACGGGCCATGTGTACTTGGCGCCGTTTGCGGATTCCATTTCCACAAAATATTCAATCGTCTTCTTCCCAATCTTCTTCGCCGGAATCTGTCCGGTGTAGGTCTGCCGCGCGGCAAGATTCATTGGGATATTTTCGAATGCGGACTCACCCAAGGCGCGCCAACGGACCGTGCCCGATATTGCCGGGGCGGCATCCAGCCATATTGCCTTAATCGCCAAGTCTTCTTTTTGTCTAATTAGTCCGCGCTTTGTCGGCACGATCACCCGTGGAGCGCCGGTATAGTGTGCGGGAAGCAAAGCTTCCGCGGGCAATGGTTCACCCAGAATATCCGCCAATTCCTTTCCGGGTGCTTCCAGCATCGTTGGGAATGTGTGTTGCTCCAGATTGGTCACATTGCCCATTTCGCCATAGGTGCTCACCGTGGCCAGCAGCGCTTCAAACGCCTCCCGCGCGGCCTGAACCAAGGCGATGCGTTTTGGCAGCACGGATTCACGGGCGAGTTGTTTCTTTTTATCTGCATCGGTTTCCTTTTTCACCGGTTCGAAGGCGGCATTGAACTCCGCCCACGCACACCGCATCTTTCCCGCAGCCCGTAGCATGCGGAAATTGTTCAGCCAATAGTTGAAGCGCTCCTGGTTGCCGAATCCCTTCACTCTGGGGCTCAATGCCGCCAGGGCATCCACAAACACATACTCCTTGCCGGCCTCCGCCCACGGCCGCTTGTCGGGATCGTATCCTCCGGGACCGCCAATCCAATTGGAGGGACGCGGCAGCGCGCCGTCCACTTCACTGAATATCGTTGCGGCGTCCGTGGCAATTTCCGGACCAAATTCAGCGAGCGCCCAGTCGGCATAAAAATCATCCGCCCGTGGATGCGCTCGCAACGGTTTCAGATCAGCGCCATAGTCTTTATACGCTTCGCCGCCGCAATTGATTTTCTGGGAGAAGTTGGTTCCCTCTACAACAATTCCCGCAATGGACGGGAATTCCGTCTGTTTCACAAAATCAATATCCAGCCTTCCGTCATTAACCTCGGTATCGCAGCTAACGTCCAGCGGCGTATTAGCGCCCACTCGCGCAAAAATGTCCAGATTCTCAATAACCGCGTTGTCTTCCAGCTTTACGCCGAACACGCGTTTCTCTTTTTCCCGGTAATGCGGTTCGCAGAATTGGAGGGTGACCTTGTATGTTCCATTCGGCACAACCAGCCGGTACGCCGCAACATCCCACCGCACAGATCGATAGACTTCGCCATTTTCCATGGAATCAAAAAATGGATGATTAAAGGAGGTGGCGGTGCCGCCCAGCACTCCGGATTCCGTTGCGGCGGGATCGATCCATCCCGTCTGATCCCATGCGCCCTTGGCCAATGAGGACACATTCGGCCCCAGGATGCGCGTGCGCCAATGAATACCCATGAGTCCGGTGCAGCCATACTTGAGCGCGTCGCGCGCGTCCCGCCGCATGCGGCCGGCCCACAACTGGATCTGCGACATCGCGGGGTCGTCTTCCAGCCAGGGAATCGCCCATTTGCCGCGCCCTTCGACCTTTGCGAAACCCGGCTCCACCGGATCATGCCCCACCTGCCGGTTGATGCAACTCACCGCCATATCCCTGGGCAGCATTTTGTCGAGATAGGCGCGGTCGTATTGCGGACCCAGCACCCATCCGCACGTGGCCAGTTGGAACGGCGGTTTCACCTTTTCCCAGGCGGCCCGCGCAATCTTCAGATCATCGATGGTGCGGTTCACCACCTCCTCGGACACCTTTTCCCACGTCCAGTTTTCCGGTGTCCAGAACCAGTAATAATCCAGCGGATGCATGTTGCTGATGCGGGTGTAAATACCTTCATACAGTTCCGCGATATTTTCCGGCGTCAGCGCCGCCACATCATCTTTCCCCGTCATGCGCCTGGCAACGTCACGCGGTGTGACCAACGGGGTTTCCGTGCCGATACACGTTTTGATGCCCAGTTGCCGCGCAAAGGTGAAAGCGTCTTTGAACATGGCCCCGGCACGCGCAAATACCTCCACGCATTCCTCGGGTGTATCGGGTTTTGGCGTTAGGTCGCGCATCACTTCGCAGCCAAAATCGTCGCGGTCATACAAAGACCCCGCGCCGCAGGAATAATCGCTGGTTTTTTTGGGCTGGTAGCCCCAGCCTACCGCCAGCGTGGTGTTGTACCAAATCGCGGGATACGCGGACTTCACGGTTCCATCCGCGTTCACCTCCTGTGAGCGGCCAATCCATACACACGGCTCCGCCGCCGGCCGGTCTTCGGGATAGGTGTGCAGTCCGAAAAAATTCATTCGCAGCTTGGGTAATTGCGCCAGAATCGCCAAATAATCCTGCGGATTCCACCAGTCCGGGCCTTCTGGAAAATCATGAAACGGCTGAATCCCGCGCAATTCAAATAAGGGCTTGCCGGACTCATTGAGTTCCGGCAGGCCCAACGGGATTTTCGTGTCGGGGATAACATCGCTGTCCAGATAAAACCGGACCCCCAGTTTTTCGGCCAGTTGATATGCTCCGTACAAAGTGCCCAGTTCACCGCCACCCACTACATACAATCGTCTTGTGCCGGAGGTGCCGGTCAGCGTGCGCAGCCAGTATTCCTGCTCGCCCAGTTCATTCAACGCCGCAGTATCCAGCCCCTCGGTCCACTTATGATCCTTGAGGCAAACGACGATCTCCGAGGAACTGTCTTTTTCACGATGGATTGGCAACAGCGTTCCCGTCCGGAGAAAGGCATAACGCTGGATCTCAAGAGCGGCCAACTGCACGAGCGGCGGCGCATCTTTTGGGCATACAAGTACAGTGCCCGCATTCTGCACTTCCCCTGCGAGGGCGTCCACCGCCAGACTTCCGAATATCACCATGAATGCAGTGTAAAATAATGGTTTCATATACGGACCTCCTCGCGCATACCCGCGCGCTTGTGGATCAATCGGGATATATGAACTTAAGATTCACCTGAGTATCCGGATGCAGGCTTTGTTTTACCGGGCAGGTTTTTGCAGCATTCTCCAAACGAACACGATCTTCCGCGGCAATCACTTTGCCCGCAGGAAGCGTTATCGTAACTGTTAACGCACCGATGCGCCGCACCGGAACCGCCGCCATATCTTTCACCACATTCACCTGTGTGCCATCAATATCCAAGCCTTTCCGCTTCGCCATCAATCCCATGATCGTTACAATGCATGAACCCAGCGCCGTCCCCACCAGATCCGTGGGCGAAAACGCCGATCCTTTCCCGCCGTTATCCACCGGCGCATCCGTCACTATTACATTGCCCGACGGTCCATGCACCGCCTCACACAGCAAATCACCCTTGTAGACTATATCCACTTCGACGCTCATACTATTCAGCCCTTCCGTTGTTGGTTGTTGCGCAATTCCTTCTTATCCTAGTGTATGCTCCCCTGAAAATGCGATTTTCTCCGCCCGCCGTTTACTTCATTTTGAATCAGATCAGTCGGATCAGTCGTATCGGTCGTATCGGCCTGATCACCTCTGTTCCTCTTCCTCCCCTAACGCACCCCCTCCGAAAATAAAGCGCTATTTTGCGTATTCCGCTTCCGGAGCGAAATCGAAAAGGGTGTTATCGTGCGGACCGAACCACCCCACGGCCCAGCGGCTGTTCACCCCGCCATACACGTTGGTTTTGGGCGCCCATTCCCATTTTTCACTGGTGATATGGCCGTCGGCCCAGCATACATTGGCCCGCCCGTAATGCCTGAAATGAATCGTAGGGGAGGGGGTATAACTCGAATCCGGATCACCGTGCGGATACGATGCGGAGACGAAGCGCGGCGGCTCAATAAAGCTATACTCCACGATGTAGCCTTCCTGCGGGATGGCGGCATCGGCAAACATGATCGTCTGGGCGGGATGGGCAATGCGGACGTCCCGGATGCCTTTGCGCACGGAGTCAATGGGGTCTTCCACCAGCGCCATCATGCTTCCAATGTACGCCATATTGTAACCATATCCGCCCGTGCCCGATTCGAATGCATTGTCCACTTCGCCGCGCCGCCGGTACTCAAAATATTCCGGGCATTCCTTTACGCGGTGATCCGGCAAATACTCCGCCAGCGGACCGCGTTTGGGATCGAAATCGCTATTGGCATTTGGAGTCGCCCGGACCCCATGCCAGCGGATGCGTCCGCCAAAATGATCCGGCGGCGCATTCGGCAGCATGAAATCGTTCAAATCCGGCGCGGCGGGACAATAGCACCCGTCATGTTCCGCGGCGTACATCGCGTTTGCCAGATACAACTGCCGCAGGTTGTTCACGCATTGTGCGGACCGCGCCTGTGCACGGGACCGTGCCAGGGCGGGCAACAGCAGGGCCGCCAGGATGCCAATGATGGCGATGACCACTAACAATTCAATCAGGGTGAAACCAGAAGTGGGGTTTGGGGTTTGGGGTTTGGGGTTTGGGACGTGGGAGAAGAGAAGGAATGTTAATAAAATTACCGTAAAGACGCTGAATGTAGTAAAAAGGGAAAGAGACATGGGGCGTGGTTCGGCAATTTCGAAGGAGAAAGATTCCTCGCCCAGGAGTTCGGTTAATTCCGGATCGGCATACAGATTCAACGTCAGCGGAGCCTGTTCTTTTGCGCTGCCCACCCGCACGCGGAATGTGGCCACGCCATTATTGATCCTCACCTGATGCCCCGCCTCCGTTATGCTGGCATCCACGGTTGTTGGAACGCCACCGTCCGTCACGAGTGTCAATAATGTTCCGTTCGTCACAATGTGCCCGTCAATATCCCGCACAATGTCCGTGGTGAATAAAACCGGCCCCGGCGCGGTGGCATGCGGGTCCACGGCGAGGATCGCAATGGGGCCAACAGGCGGCCCGGACACCACGGCATCATCCCCGGTTCCCGGAGTGGATGCCAACACGAAAATTCCCGGATAGTGTGAGATAAAAGCAACGGCATTTGCGCTGGTGTTCACCACAACACCGCTGATGCCGTCTTGCGTGAAAGTTCCCGATACATGGCGATAGGGTTGCAGGCCGGGTTCATCCAATCCTGCGATTTCCGTGGAAATATAGGTGATGATGAACTCGGCGGGTTGGATTTGCGCCGCGGCAAAATCCGGCTCGCTGCTTTGGAATTCGCGCGCCGCGCCGCTTTTTTGAAAACTGGTAATATCGCCCACAGGGATGGCCACAGGGAGAATATCGACGATGCAATTGTATTTTCGGACACCTGTCCGGTCGCCGCTGGATCGCAATGTGATGGAATTCCCTTGCACGTCAGAAGCTATGCCCAAGACCGTTCCTGATGGGCTTCCACCTTCTTCGATTGGAATTTCCAGCGCCAGCACCGTGCTCTCGGGCCGTGCGGGATCCGTTTCCGCCATGCGCGTCTCATACTCGTCCAGAATGCCGTCTGCGTCGGCATCCACGGTTGGCGCCACATCGGCCACGGCATCGATCTCCGGAGAAATGGATCCGAATGCCGGATCAGTTCCCACAATGAACGACCATATCCGAATAAAGTCTATGTGGTCGAATCCGGATGGGAGATTTAATGCCCATTGGATATCAAACGCATCGCCGCCGCCGCTCCTGGTGGTCAATCCTACCTTGAACGGGTCATCCGGGCGCACATAATTGTCCAGGTATTTTTTTTGGGTGGGGGATAGTTCCGCATATCCCCAATCGTATTCCTGGGTGTTGTTCGTGGGGTCTGCATCAACACTATTGGGATTTAGAATATTGCCCGCGAGCGGGGGAGAGGGTTGCGGGATCCCCGCCGGGAGAACGGCCTGGGTGTACCCGCGTTTCCCGGGAATAACATACCACGGGTCATCCGCCAAGCCGTTTCCATTCACATCCGCGCTGATTTCAATCAACGCAGGCTCGCAAAAGCGCCGTTGCGGATTATTCCCCACCCAGAACCCATTCCCATAGACGATGAAATCCAATCCCATGGGATTTTGCGGATCATCCGTGACGGGCGTATTGAATTTGAGCGTGATATGGCTGCCCGCCGTCCCCAGCGAGGCCACGGTTTGATTATTCGGGAGCGCCATGCCCCCGCTATAGGGTTCCCCCAGCGTTCGTTCGGGAATTCCAAACCCGGACACCGGATTAATGAATTCATACTCCAGCACGGCATCGGCCCAGGGATCCTCAGACCACGCCTGCCTGGCGTTTATAAGCGCCATCACTGCTACAACAATCATTCCATGCCGCATATCCAAACCCTCGTTGGATCACGGTCCGCTCATTGGACCGTGTGTATGCGCCACATGGGAAAAACGGGCTTTTGGGAGGGGGAATGGAACGGATCCGACCGTTTGCCCTCCCGCGAGAGCCGCAGTCTTTCCACGCACGGGCGCGCCACTACGCTGGCAGGTCTTCGGACTTGCGGGCTCCCTTACAAGGACCTACTGGGCGCCGCTTCCCAGTCCTGTACTCTCAGGACCAGTGCGTTGGGTGCGCCGTTCGTTCCCGCTTACCGCTGCGGGGCAGTTCCGGATCTTCACCGGATTCCCTTTTCACGCCGGGCCGCGCCGCCGCGCAACCCTGGCGAACCAACGTGCCTGTAGTATACCGTTCCCCCTCTCAAAAGGCAAAGGGCGGACCATCATTGATCCGCCTTGAAATATTTGCCGTTTTTGGGGGCCGTTTACGGGCTGAAGACATCTGCGGGTTCTGTTGATAGGGCTTCCGGACAGCCAAACGCTATTCCGTTGCTTGTGGCGTCAACTCCAGCTTGGAGGTATCGAACCCTTGCTCTTCGAGCCGTGCAATGATCCCGTTGTAGACAACGGCATCCATGGCGGGGGTGCGGCTGAGAATCCATAGGTTCTTGCGGCGCGGTTCGGAAACCACGGCATATTGATAATTTTCGTCCAAATCAACGATCCAATACTTTCCTGGAAACAAACATACAGGAAACGGATCGAAACGCACGCGCAATTTCGCATTGGTCACCGGATCCGTAACCGTGGCCACCCCTTCGATGCTGGATTCCTCTCCGTCCAGGGAATTTTTTAATCCGCGGTTGAACACGCGGACCGTTCCATCGTCCTGCAAGGTATATTCAGCGGTTACGCCGACCAGTCCATTTTGAAAGATAACGGGGAACCGCGCAATCTCATACCATTTCCCCACGTAACGGTCAAGATCAACGGAAGCCACGGTTTCCGGGGGATTGGTGGCGGGGCATCCTGTCAATCCAAGCACAACGAGACTCGTAAAGATTGCTGATATAGCCAGCGGGCGTACTGTTGATTTCATCTTCCGTTCCTCCATTTTGTAGAGGAAAACAACATCACGGGAAGGTTCTATTCCCGCTGGCAGAAACCATTATTTCATGTGGACGATTTTGCGGACTTTTTCCATGGGGGTGGGTTTGAGGGGTGCGGGAAGGTCGCGTTCCACCCAACTGCGCCCAACGGCTTTGTCCAGCGAGGCAATCGCCACCTCGTAGTCGCGCAAGGCCTGGGCGAGCGTGGTGCGCGCCTGTGTCAGGGCCAGATCCGCGTCGAGTGTTTCAGCTTGGGTGCCAACGCCTTCCTGGAACCGTAGTTGAGCAAGCCGTAGTCCTTCGCGGCCCAATTCGACCGTGCCCTTTTCCCGGCGGATTTTCGCGATGGCTTCCTGAACCCGCGCATAGGCTTGGCGCACATCCAATTCAACAAGCCGTTCCACATCGAGTTTCTGATGCTCCAGGCTTTGCCGTTCTGCCTTGGCCTGTTTGAGATCGTAGAATCGTTTCCCTCCGGTGAAAATATCGATCTGCGCGCCAACATTCACGGTAAGCCCATCGGGATTTAATGAACTGCCGCCCTCGGTCTCCGTATACGTGAGCGTGGTGGCCGCCTTGGGCTTGAACTGGCCCCACTTGGCGTAGATATTTTGATCGGCCGCTTTCAGGCCTTCTTCCAGCGCCTTGAGTTCCGAGCGCTTTTCCTTGGCGGCCGTCACCATCGCGTCCACGGGTTCCGTAATTGGGGTCCATTCCAATTTGCCCGCTAACTGCAAGGGCGCGTCCTGCGGCATGCCCATGATGCGGCGCAGATTGAGCGCGGCGATATGGGCGGCGGTTTTGGCCGATTCCAGGTCGGTCTGGCGGGCGCCCAACTCGGTTTCCGCGCGCAATACTTCGAAGCGGCTGACCATGCCCACTTCGAGCATGTGCTGAGCATCGGCGTGATGCCGTTCAAAGGTTACGATGCTTTCCTTGGCCACCAGGATTAACGCCTGCGTCAGATGGCAATCATAAAAGGCCTGTTTGGCGTCCAATTCTATTTGGTCCAGAATCGCCTGGCGTTTCCATGCTTCGGATTGCGCCAGGTACTTGGATGCGCGGATCGCGGATTGGATCTGCCCGCCCGCGTAAAGCACCTGCTCCACGGTGGCCTGAAAGGTCCAGGTTTGCTTCTTGGGCATAAAACTGCTGCCGCCCATGAACAGGCTGATAAGGCCGCCGCCAAAATCGGTTTCCAAACCATCCATGTACGTATAAGCCCCCTGCGCTTTGGCTTGCGGCAACCGCGCGGACCGGGCCTGCCCAATCATCGCCTTCTTTGCGTTCAAGTCATCAATAGCCGCGAGCGCCTTGGCATTTTCCATCAGTGCGCGATCCACGCACTGATGGACATCCAGGATCACCGGTTCGCCCTGCGGCGCAGCCAGTTCCACTGGCGCATAGCTGTCCACGCCGGTCATTACTTCTTGGACGTTTTCCAGGAGTGCGTTGATCTCCTCTTGTGAAATGGGAGTGGCATCGGCGCCGGGAGACGCGGGGACTTGGGCCCCGGCCGCTCCCATGCCAACCAGACAAAGAACAATAAGCGCGTGCTTCATGGTCACCTCTTTTGTCGTGGAACGTTTCCGGGATTATGATACGCACCGGCGGTGCAACATTCAACGATCCCATTGACCCCGCCGCCAATAACGGGTATCCTGTTTTTATCTGGAAGGTACAGAGCTTGTGTCAGGAACCACGGGAGCTTAGGCCATGCGAAAGAAAAGACTGCTTGTATGCGTAGTGATTGCTTTGACGGTTACGGCGTCCTCAGCGATTGCCGCGGAGGTCACGTTTAAATCCCTCCTTACGGAAATGACGGATCTGGAAGGACTCAGCCATATGCCGGATCCGGCGTTCATCTGCAAGCAATTCTCCAGTTACGACCGCAATTCCACGGATCCAAAGGCGCTTACGGACGACAATTGGTTTGCCAACGGCGACCGGGGCAAGTATCTGCGGGAGGAAGAACGCGGGGGCGCGAAGGAATATGTGTTGATGGACGCGGAAGGCCCGGGCGCGATTGTGCGCATTTGGTCGGCGGATCCGAAGGATGCGGGCACTATCCGGATCTATTTCGATAATAATGAATCGCCTGCCATAGAAATGCCCATGGAAGAGATGTTACTTGGGAAAACGGCGCCCTTCGTGGAACCGATTGCCTGCATGCGGGCGCAAGGCTGGAACTCCTACCTGCCCCTTCCTTATGCGAAACACTGCAAAGTAACGTCGAGCCTGCCGGATTTTTATTATCACATCAATTACCGCACGTATGCGCAGGGAGCGAACGTGAAAACCTTGAGCAAGGAAGATGTAGAGATCTGCACCCCCGGCATTAATGCCGTGGCTGCGGCGCTGGCCGCCCCGGATAAGGCCGCGGGGAAACCGAAACGTGCGAAAGGCGGCGACTTCGGCTATGACATCGCGCCGGGAAAATCGATTCAAATGGCGAAGTTGCCGGGCCCCGGAGCCGTGTATGAACTCACCCTGCGCGTGGAAGCGCCGGATCTGGAAGCGGCCTTGCGTGGTGTGTTAATGACTTTTTCCGTGGACGATGTGCCCATTCCCACGGTGATGGCGCCCATCGGCGATTTCTTTGGTTCAGCGCCCGGCAACAGGCCATACAAAGGATTGCCCTGCGGCGTAATGGACGACGGTACGTTTTATTCGCACTGGGTTATGCCCTTTAAACAGGGCGCGGTGCTCCGTTTCGACAATATGACTGAGAATCCCGTTTCGCTGCGGGGCACGGTTTGGATGGCGCGCCGGCATTGGACCTCTGACAGCCTTTACTTCAACGCCAAATGGCGCATTGAGAAAGATATTCCCACGCGGCCGCGCCAGGATTGGAAAATCCTGTTCGCGCAGGGCCACGGGCGGTTCGCGGGGTGCATGCTCCAGCTTATGAATCCCGTGGGCGCATGGTGGGGTGAAGGCGACGAGAAAATCTACGTTGATGGCGAGAAATTCCCCAGCCATTTCGGAACGGGGTCAGAAGATTATTTCTGTTACGCGTGGGGCTGTCCGGAAGTGTATTCGCACGCCTACCATAGCCAGCCGCGTTGTGACGGGCCGGGCAATCTGGGGCACACATGTGTGAACCGCTTCCATATTCTTGACAACATCCCCTTCAACCAGGCCTGCAACATGGACATCGAGGTATGGCATTGGGAGAACTGCAAGATTACGCAGGCGGTCACCGCGTATTGGTATTCCGGCGTGGGCGGCACGGATACGTTTGTCGCGCCGAATGCTGAAGACATGACGGTTGCCAAAGTCCCGGAACCCAAGCATGTGGAAGGGGCCTTGGAAGGCGAAACCATGAAGGTGGCTGCCAAAGACGGCGGTTCCGCGGCGCCGCAAACTGGCGGCATGGGCAACTGGAGCAATATGGCGCAGATGTGGTGGATCGACGCGAAGCCCGGCGAAACCTTAACCCTCGGTTTTCCGGTGGTTGAGGCGGGGCGGTATGAAGTCATCGCCGTTTTCACCAAGGCACGCGACTACGGCATCGCCGATGTTTCCGTCAATGACGGGAATGCCCGCTCGTTCGACTTTTACAATGATGGGGTTATAACCACCCCGGAAGAATCCCTGGGTGTGTCGGAACTCAAGGTCGGCGAGAATCAACTCAAGGTGAAAATTACCGGCGCCAACCCCATGGCCGAACCACGGCATATGTTCGGCTTGGACTACCTCCTGCTGAAACCGGCGAAGTGATCCTAGGCATGCGACGTGAGTCCGCCTGCGGCGAATGAGGCGTGAGGCTTGAGACTGAGGCAGGAGGTGTGAGGCTTGAGGCGTGAGGCGGGAATTTTGGAGTGCGGGAACTTGCTCCCGCTTTTACTCCGGACCCCGGACCCCGATACCCGATACTCGGCTTGCGAAACGAGGGTAGCGCCGAAATCCGTTCGGCGGGGGGAATGGAAAAACCCGGGAAACGAGGGTACCCAAGTCGTCCAACTGGAATTGGGCGCTACTATCCCCCTTCGCTAAAGCTTCGGAGGACAAGACGGGGGACAGGGCGGGGGACAAGACGGGGGACAAGACGGGGGACAAGACGGGGGACACGCGAACGGGCGGGGCGGGCAAAGGTCTGGGAAGACTGGGAGGTCTGGGGAGTCTGGGGAGTCTGGGAGAAATGGGAAATGGACTTAAACGACGCAAGGGACATAAACGACGGCAAGGGCTGTGAGGATGAGTCGCCTGGGGGAGAAGCTTGGGGCTACTAACGATCACTTCTTCGGGGTATGGGAAAAGCGGGTTTGGTGAGATGGTGTGGCATTCTGTGTATGGAGGGTATTGTGCATGGGAAGCATCTTAGGGGTATCAGGGATTGGGCGGCGGGCGGGTTGGACGAGTCGGACAGGTTGCGAGAGGGGGGTATTTGGGGTGCGGATAAATTCTTGACAAAATGACCTGGTAGTATTAAAATTACCGTATGCAAAACGGGTTTGTATTAAAGAACCGGGTGCGAGAGATCCGGCAGCAGCAGCATCTTCGGCAGTCGGATTTGGCGGAGGAAGTGAATGTAAGCCGCCAAACGATCCTGGCGATAGAGAAGGGGCGATTGAATCCGTCGGTGTATGTGAGTTTACGGATTGCCCGTGTGCTTGGCGTGCCGGTGGGGCATGTGTTCTATTTGGATTCCGTGGTTCGTGAACCGGCCTTGTTCGCGGAAGCGGGATAAGGGGCTGCGACATTCTGACAGCAGCCAGGGATTAGCTGGATTTCCACGGATACTGCGAGTCTACCTTTTCCCCAAAGCGATTGAGGTGTTTTTGCGCGGGGAAAGTCCATGCCTCAACCATTACAAAATTACGAAATCTTAATCTTATTGAGGGGGTAGTTGTGGCTATTGCGGGGTAGAGTATCGCCGGAGAAGGTGATTATGCGCGGTTGCCTGCATTGTTAAACTGGAAAGGGCGAAGTTATGCAACTCATGCCACAGCGGTGTTTCAGGCATGCGCGGACGATTGTTGCGGTTATATTAGGCATGCATGGCGTCTTTGCTCAAGACCGAGCGGCATTTTGCGATTACAGGATATGACCCAGAATGGATGTAATGGTTTCTTCACATATCGCCGCCACCACCGCGCAACGGTTTGAGGCCAAGTACTTCCTTTCCGAAGTACACGCATGCGCCATTACCGAATTTATTCAGCCGTTTGTTCGCCCGGACGAACATGCGCGGGTCTATGTGGTTGGAACCACCTATCTGGACGCCGCCGATTTGCGCCTGTACCGCGGATCCGTGTGTGGGGAAAAGAACCGCTTCAAGCTGCGGGTGCGTTCGTACCGCAGCAATGGCAACGGTCATGTCTTTCTCGAAATCAAACGCCGCCTGGATCAGATCATACGCAAGGAGCGCGTATCGGTTCCTACGGCAGAAGCCGACCAGTATCTGCTGGCGACGCCCCTGCCCGCCGGCGCCGAACCCTGGGAAGAGGGAAAGGGGATCCTGGCGCTCCATAACTTTAACGCCCTGCGAGAATGCCTCATGGCTATTCCACGGATCGACATTACCTATACCCGCGAAGCCTATATGAGTGGGTTCGGAGATCCTGTCCGTATCACCTTCGACCGGAATATCCAGTGTCTCCCCGTATCCAGCTATGCCGAGGTGCGCCAACAGGACGGCAGTGTGCAGGTGCCGGTGATCACGAAAGGGGTTGTGCTTGAAATCAAATTTACCAACCGCTATCCCCAGTGGGTGCATCAGATTGTCCAGCGTTTCAATCTTCAGCGCCAGTCCGTATCGAAGTATGTGCTTTCCGTGGATGCCCTTAAACGCCAGGGGCTGCCCATCAGCCAGTGCCCGGGAGGATTTTGCTCATGACGGCCTTTTCTCATCTGTTGAATGCCCCGGCGGCCAGCGCCGTCACCGCCCGTGATTGCGCCATCGGATTGGCCCTCGCCTTTCTCCTTGGACAATTGGCCGCCTGGACCTATATCTACACCCACACCGGCGTCTCCTATTCCAAGGCCTTTGTGCAATCCATCATCGCGCTCACTCTTATCGTCACCATCGCTATGATGATCATCGGAAACAACATCATCGTGGCCTTTGGGCTGCTCGGCGCCCTTTCCATGATCCGCTTCCGAAACGTCCTCAAGGACACGCGCGACACCGCATTCGTTTTTTTCGCCGTCGTTACCGGCATCGCCTGCGGCACCGGATGCCGGGGACTCGCCGTCGCGGGCAGCGGACTGTTTTGCCTCCTGTTCGTATATTTGTACCTTACCGCCTTTGGCAACCGCCGCGACAGCGATGCCTTCCTGCGCTTCAATGCCGAAATAGGCGTTTGGGATTCCGGCGAAATTCAGACCCTTCTCCACCGGCATTGTTTCGCCACCGATATGATCACCCAGCGCATTGGTGAAAACGGCCACATGGAACTCGCCTTCCAACTGGCCATGCGCGATCCCGAATCCGGCCACGCCCTCGTTGAGAGCCTCCAGAAAAAGGAAGGACTCTCCGCGGTTACCTTTTTGAGACAAGCCCAAGAGGATGAAGTGTGATGTCCTCCAATGCAGTATCCCCCATTAAGTCTCGCGCCCATGTGCGAATCAAACGTTGGACCCGGAAATACGGCGCGGTTACCGTATGGATTACCGTCGCCTGCGGACTGCTTTGGACGATCCAACAGCAGCCTCAATACGGCCCGGCGCGCGGTGTGACCGAACGCGTGGAGACCTCCGTCGCGCCGGTGGCCGATGGCATGCTGGAACATGTGGTTGTTGAACTTCTTGATGAGGTCAAAACCGGTCAGACCATCGCCCTGATGGATGATCATCTCCTGCGCGCCGAGGTAGACACGGCCCGCGCCGAACTCGTGCGGCTCCAGGCGCAATTGGATGCGAACCAGGAGGAGATGCGAAGAAGCTCCGCCCTCGAAGAGCAGAAAGACCAGGATTCCCGAAGACGCTTCGCCATGGATGAGGAAGAGGCCCGGTTAAATCATCTCCAAATGAGCGTGCAGCAGGATGAGGACAAGGTGGACCTGGAACGCATCAATCTCGAACTCCAGCGCGAGGAAACCCTGCTCGCCAAAGGAATGACTTCCCGCGAAAATTACGACAATGTCCGCCTGCGCTATGAAGCCCTGCGGAAAAAAGTCCAGGAAAACGAAAATGCCCTCGCGGCCGCCCTGCGAATGCATGATGAGGCCGTTGCCCGTCAGAACGCCCTGCAAGAGCAGCCCAGGGATCTCGACCTTGAGCGCATGCTCGCCCCCCTGCAAAAAGCCATTGCCGTCCAGGAAGCGGCCATCACCGAGATTCAAGAACGCCGAAAACAGCTTATTCTTCTTTCCCCCGGCGCCGGGCAAGTCACGGCCATCTTAAAACAGTCCGGAGAAACCGTTATGGCCGGAGACCCCATTGTGACGCTCAGTCTGGACAACACCCTGCGGGTAGTCGCCTACATTAATGAAAGGGCGATCCAGGAAGTGCCCGTGGGAACCCGCGCACGATTGAGTTCCCGATACCGGCCCGACCTGACAACCGGCGCGGAAGTCGTCAAAGTGGGCCGGCAAATCGAACCCCTGCCCATCCGCCTGCTCCTCAACCCCGTAACGCCCGAATACGGCATCATCGTGATTCTGGCCCTCAAAGACCCCGTCTTTTACCCCGGAGAATGCGTTAACGTCGCTTTGGATAATTCCCTTGAATGATACCTGGAATGAATGCGTCTCTATGCTACCACTCAGGCGGTCTGCTCGTTTATTTCTTTTGTTCAGGATAATTCGGTGAATACAGGCACGATTCCGGGCGGAGGGCGAGTTCGCCGTTTTTGACAAAGCGCTCGCCGCGTTCGGAAAGATGCTCGATGAGCCGGTTCCGCCAAGTGCGCAGTTCATCCGTACGCCGGGTATCTCCGGCAAGATCGGTTAATTCGCGCGGGTCCGTTTCGAGGTCGAAGAATTGTTCATGCCCGTCGCGGGCGTGGAAAATATATTTTCTTTTGCCGTCCGTGAGCGCGTTCCAGTGATTCGACGGGTTATAGCAGATGTCGTGTTCGAGATCGATGAACGGCCGCCATTCCGCCTTCGTGTCCCGGGCCAGTGCAAGGAGGCTGCGTCCTTCGATCTGCTCCGGAACCGGCGCGCCCGCCGCTTCTAGAAACGTGGGCAGCACATCCCGCAATTCCACGGGCTGCGCGCAGACCTGGCCGCGTGGCGCGCTCACGAGGCCCTCCGGCCAACGCATCACCATGGGAATCCGCGCAGAAGCTTCGTAGGCGTAGGATTTCCGCCAGAGGTGGTGGTCGCCTGTCATGTCTCCGTGATCGGCAATGAAGAGGATGAGCGTGTTATTCATCCAGCCCTTTTTGTCCAGCATTTCGAGGATGCGGCCGATTTCTTCATCTATAAACGAAACAGAACCATAATAGCCCTGTCTCGAAACGCGCACTTGTTCCGGACCGAGATCGCCGTGCCAGATGCTGGATTCGGGGCCGCTGCGGGGCGCGTATTCAGACGCCCATGCGCCCACGGACGCCGCGGGAATCGGCGCATCTTCATATTGCCGCCAGAATCGTTCCGGTGGATCGTAGGGACTGTGCGGCCGTGCAAACGAAACCTTGAGGAAGAACGGCTCGCTTTGCTGATAGTTCTCCAGGAACCGCACCGCCGTTTCCCCGGTCCAATGCGTGGGATGCAGGCGTTCAGGCAGTGCGTATTGTTTGGCGGTGTAGTCGTTCCAGCCGATGCCGGTCGCATCCGGGTTCAGCGTGGGTGCTTCCTTTGCGAACCAGGCACGGTAATCGCTGAGAAAGCCCGGGGTTTCTTTGCGCCCCGATTCGTCCAGCAGAACTTGATCAAAGCCGTGAAAATTCCGCTGGGGATGATAATGCATTTTGCCAATCCCGCAGGCGTAGTATCCGGCATCGTGGAGCGCGCGCGGTTTTTCAATGGGGTATTGTTCCGCGACCTTGCCGTATCCCAGCATGCCGTTGCGCCATGGCCCCTGCCCGGTCAGCAGGGCCGCCCGCGCGGGGGTGCAGGTCGGCGTACACGAATACGCCCGCGAAAAACGCATTCCTTCCGCCGCAATGCGATCCAGATTCGGCGTTTTTACCGCGGGATGCCCATCGGCGCCCAGGCAATCCCCTCGAAACTGATCCGCCATCAGCAACAGGATGTTCGGACGTTCCCGTTTCACCGCCGCGCGCGCCGTGCCGGCATACCCGGCGGCCCAGGCGGCGGTTCCCGCGCTAAGCGCGAGAAAATCTCTGCGCGAGAGCGATCTTCGCATAAGAAATTACCTCGGTTTTTGCACAAACTCCTTGTAACTGTCCACAAGTTGCGTTTTCACGCCACGGCGTGCCGCCTCGACGGTGCGCAGTTCCGCAGGTGTTGTGATTGGCCCAAATTCAAGATGGACCGTTTTGCTCTGCCCCGGTTTCAGCGTGTGGAGCAGTCCCAGCGCTTCATCAGTGTGCCGGCCTTCCACGCCGCAGGTGCAGGGTTCCAGCCCCACCACATAATCCTGTTCGCCCATCATTTTCCATTCCGTGAAACGCGGCAATTCCTTTTTATTGAATTTCACATACACCCCGAAACCTTCACCCTTGGAAAATCCGTCATTCACCAGCGCCACTGTTACCGAACCGTCGCGCGCGGGGGCCATGTCATGGAAATATACTTTCTCCGCGTATCCGTGCTTCGGCGGGTCCATGCGGTTCCAGTGCTTCGCGCCATCGCGCGCTTCCTCATCCCTCGGCGCCACAAAACGGCTCGGCGAAATCATGCGCGACCCTTCATCCAGCGCGGGGAACCCGATGTTGCAATGATACAGCAGCATGTATTTTGTGGGGCGGAAACCTTCATTCACCAGCACATCGCGGATCCAAAAACGTTTTTCACCCAGTTTCGTGGACACTGTACGCGTGAGTGAAAGATTTTCGCCGAAGAGCACCGCGTCGCGCATTGTGCCCGTGATGCTCAACACATAGTCGTTCCCCTGCCATTCCTGCGTTACTTTCAGATCGCGCGCGGGCGTATTGCCGATGCGCCCGTGCAGCCCATTGCCTGAAACCGCGCTGTCGGGCATGGGCCCGCCCACGTTCATCAAGCCGCAGGTCGTGACCAATCCCCCGAAATAACTGCGCAGCCAGCGGAGCCCTTCCGCTTCAAAATATTGCGGGGCCACATCGCCCGTGACACACCGCCACCCCATGGCCTTCCCCTGAAAACACGCCGCCGCAATATCCAAACAGCGATCCGGCAGCACGGTCAATTCCAGGCCGCTGCCCGTGTGAAAGAATGCCGCGCGCGCCGGCCGTTCCAAGCCGTCGTCCAATTGCGCCATGCGAATACCCGCTATCTGATCCATGTTTCCGATGCGTTGCCGCACCTGTTTCACCGAATACTGTTTACCGTAAATGTCCATGCTTTTTTCCCTTTTTTAATGGTTCCTTGAATAAAACAGTATCAGCATACCTGGAACCCGCACGGGATGCAACGCAGCACATCCTGCCCTTTCCAGAAGATAACTTGTCTAAATAAAAGGACTTGCACGGAAGGGGCGGAGTTCGTATAATGCAGGGAAGGGTGTCGGAATAGTTCTTTGACGGAGTGTCCGGACGGTGTGCTGGCCGCCCCAAGCAAGGAGGGAACATATCCGTGACTATGACAAAACGTGAACTCGTAATTACCGTAGCCAACAAGTTGGGCATGACGCAAAGCGATGTTGCGAAGATCATCGAGAGCACTTTTGAGACCATTGCTCAATCGCTCGCCGAAGGTCATCGCTGGGAGTTGCGCGATTTTGGGGTCTTTGAAGTAAAGACGCGCGCCTCCCGCATTGGCCGGAATCCGCGCACCGGCGATCAGGTTCCCGTGCCTGAACGCCGCGTCGTGACCTTCCGTCCCGGAAAGCGCATGAAGGAGGAAGTGAGCGGAGAAGAATCGCCGGAGGGTACGGAAACCGAGGGGACGCCGGACACTGCTGAACAGTGACCGCGCCATCCATTATCCTGCTCGCAGCGGACACGGGCACCAGCATTAACACCGTTGCTGTCTGTGAGGGAGCGCCCGGATTGCAACCGGATATGCGCATTCTTGCCGAGACGGTTGTCGAGTGCAAGCGTCTCCACTCCGAACGCCTAATTGAAACGGTGCAGTGGACGCTGAAGGAAGCGTGCATCACATTAAGCGACGTGAATGCGCTCGCCATTGCCGTTGGCCCAGGCTCTTTCACCGGACTCCGCATTGGCGCTGCCACGTGGAAAGGGCTCGCCTACGCGCAGAATCTTCCCTTGGCCGCCGTGCCCAGCCTTGATGCCATGACCCGCTTGTCCGCTTTCTACGATGCCACGGTCTGCCCCATGCTCGATGCGCGGATGCAGGAAGTGTATGGCGCCGTATATCGTTTCCGCGCCGGGCAACGGGAAAAAATCACGCCCGACCGGGTTTGTCCGGTTGAAGAATTAATGCGAGAGGTCACCGGACCTGTTCATGTGTTGGGCGATGGCGCCGTGGCATATGCGGACCGCATCCGGGCGTGTGCGTCGAAAGCGATTTTTGTCGCCGGTCCCTGTGCCGTGCCCCGGGCCTCCGCCGTGGCAGAAGAAGCCTTTCATTTGCTGGCCCTTGGCGTATCCACCGATCCTGAACGCGTCGCCCCCGACTATGTGCGGCCTTCGCAGGCGGAAATCAACAGGGCGATGCGCGCCCAACCTTCCTCGTGAAAATATGCCGCCCATCAAGCACACCCCGTTGCGCATACTCCCTCTGGCAGCGGATCATATTCCGGATCTCATGATCATGGAGCAAGAGGCTTATCCGGATCCCTGGACCCACGGCATGTTCCGGCAGGAAATTGAAAACGGGGCCGCTTACTTTTATGTTGCCACGCTGCGGAACCGGATCATTGGTTATGGCGGATTCTGGCTCTTGCTTGACGAGGCGCACGTCACTAAAATCACCGTTTCCAGACTTTACCGGCGGCACGGCATCGGCGCACGCCTTATGCGCTATCTTTTGCGCCGCGCTAAAATACTGGGAGCCTCCTCCATGCGTCTCGAAGTCCGGGAGAGTAACGAACCTGCACGCCATTTATATGAGCAACTGGGATTTGAGGACGCCGGGATCCGCCGCGGCTATTACACCAAAACCGGCGAAAGCGCCGTTGTCATGATGAAGCGGATCTGAGGGCGGCGTGAAGTCATCAGAGATCAACCGTAAACGATTCGTCTAATCGGCCGGATCAGGACGTTTAAAGAAGGTGCGGTTCTATTTCAGGGTTCCTGTTCGTTTTCAGGATCTTTTCCGCCGAAGAGGTAATAGGCCATGGGAATGATGAGCAGGGTGAGGAGTGTTCCGAAGGCGAGTCCTGACATGAGGGTAATGGCCATGGGCCGCCTTAATTCAGCGCCTTCGCCCGCGCCCAGGATCATGGGGAGCAATCCGAGGCAGGTAGTCATGGTGGTCATGAGGATGGGCCGCAAGCGCACTTTGCCCCCTAACACCAATGCTTCGAGTTTTGACAAGCCGCGTTCGCGCAGTTGGTTCACGTAGTCGACCAGGACGATGGCGTTGTCCACGATGATGCCCGCGAGGACAATGCCTCCGAGGAACACCATGATGCTGATTTCGATGTGTGCGAGGTACAGCACATAGATCACGCTGATGCCTCCAAGAGGAACGGTGAGCATAATCAAGGCGGGATGCACCAGGGATTCGAATTGGCAGGCCATAACGACATAGACGAGAAAGATGGCGAGGAACGATGCCAGCACAAGGCTGTTGAAAGACACTTCCAATTCACGGTGCTGTCCGCCCAACTGGAAGAAGACGCCTTCGGGCCGCTCCAGGCGGTCCATGGCATTCTGAATATCGGTGGAAACGGCGCCCAGATCGCGCCCTTGTACATTGGCCGACACCACGACGACGTGGCGCTGGTCGATGCGCCGAATTTCGCTGGGTCCTTCCCGCACTTCAATGTGGGCGACAGATTCCAGGGGTATGGGGGGCGGGCTGTCCGTCACGGAGATATGCCGCAAATCCTGCACGCTGTTCAGTTGTTCCAGATCGGATCGGACGCGGATGTCCAGTTTTTGTCCGGAGCGGTTGAATCGGGTGGCGACTTCCCCCTGGACTTCCCGGCGCACCCGGGCGGCGACTTGGCCTGGGGTAATGCCCTTGCTGGCCAGAAGATCTTTATCGAGTGTGATGATAATTTCGGGATAACCGGATTTAACGCTCAATTCGGCGTCGCGGACGCCGGATACACCGCGCACGTTTTCCAGGACGTTTTCCCCGATGCGCTTCAGGTCCGCGAGATCGTCGCCGAAGACTTGTGCTTCAATCGCGGTTTTAAAGCTGAAGATGCTTGGAAGCGTAAACGTGATTTTTTCGGTGGTGGCGCGCGTGATGTCGTGCCGAAGTGTTTCGATAATCCGGTCTTGAATTTCCGGGGCCTGATTGGCGTCTTTCAGGCGGACCGTGAATTGGGCGATGTTTTCCCCCCGTTCCTGGATGGAGCGATCTTTATCCGGACCAATCTCCACGGAGACGGATCCAATTTCTGGAATGCCCCGCACGATCCGCTCGATAGTCATCGCCCTTGTTTCTGTATCGGACAGGCGGGTGCCCGTGGGAGCTTCCATGCGGATGCCGAATTCGCCTTGATTCATTGGCGGGATCAGTTCCCGGCCGAGTTTTGGGGCGAGGGTCATGGCATGAAAGGCCACACCGGCCACAAGCAGCAGTAGAATGGGCGAAAAGCGGAGGGAATGCCGCAGAAATACACCGTAGGCGCTCCGGAAAACGTCAAAGCCGTTGTTAAAGAGCGTAAGGGGCAGCCAGAACAGGGCGGTAAGGATCGTGCGGAAGATGGACGCGAGGACAAGGACGATTAATGCTACGAGGAAGATCATAAAAATGAGGAGAGCGGAGACGGCGTGCAGCAGCACCTGGAATGGATAAAGCGCAAGTAATACGGGTAGTGCCAGCGCGGCGCCCAGACGGGGCATGAGACCGGGGCCTTTCATGTTTAGGATAGCCCATCCGAAGGTATCGTGTGCGGAATCGCGGAGATAGCCGCCGGCATAGCGCAGGCTTGTCGAGGGGATGCCCGCCAGTGCGGCGAGGCGCCCTTTATGATGCACGTCCCGCCCTTCGCGATACGCGCGGAGCACCCATATTACCTGCTGCCGGGAGGCCAATGCCGCGCGATGCCGGGAAACAATGGTCGGAATGAGATAAAGCGCGGCAAACATGGAGGCGAGCGTGGAATAGGTAACGGTCCAGGCCAAATCTTTGAACAATTGTCCAGCGATTCCCTGGACAAACGCAATGGGCAGGAAGACACAGACGGTGGTAAGCGCGGCGGAAATAACGGGGGCAAATACTTCCCGCGTGCCGCGCTCGGCGGCATCCATGGCGGAGTCGCCTTCTTCCTTGCACCGGAAGACACTCTCCAGCACTACGATCGCGTTATCCACCAAGGTGCCAATGCCCATGGCGAGGCCGCCGAGGGACATGATGTTGAGCGAGATGTGTTGCATGAACATGGGGATGAACGTGGCGATCACGGAGATGGGCAAGGCCACCCCCACAATAAGGGTGCTTTTCAGTTCCCGGAGAAAGAGATAGAGGACCGCCAAGGACAGCAAGCCACCTTGTAAACAGGCGTCCTGGACTTCGTTGATGGAGCCTTTGATAAACAAGGATTGGTCGCTGATTACGGCAACTTTGGAGCCTTTCGGGAAGTGGCTTGTGATTAACGTGCGCTGTTTGTCCGCCTCCGAGCCGGGTGGAGCAGAGGTTGTTTTCAACAGGCTGTTGATGGTTTTCAGCGTCCAGTTCAGCATACGCTCCGTGATGCCGATAGGCCGCGGCACTCCCATGAGATCCTTGACGCGATCCGCAACGCTGACCGTGTTGGCGTCGCCTTCTTTGAATATTTTCAGTTCGACTGCTTCCATGCCATTGATGCGCACGACATTTTCCCGTTCCTTGAAGCCGAGAGATACTTGGGCGGCTTCGTCGAGGCGAATTGCCCGGCCATCGGGCGCTACAATGATGCTGCTTTTGATTTCATTGATGTCGGCGAATTCATTGAGGGTGCGGACCATGTATTCGGTCTTTCCTTCCTGAAGGCGTCCTCCGGAAAGATTGATATTTTGTTGTGCCAGCGCATCGACAATATGATTCAGAGAAAGGCCGAGATTTTTAATCCGTTCCGAATCCACCAACACCTGAATCTCTTCTTCCCGTCCCCCTTTTACCGCTACTTGCGCCACGCCCGTCTCCGATTCCAGATCGCTCTTGATATGGCGCTCCACGGCGTCGCGGATTTCCGTCAACGTTTTCTGTTCTTGCTGCGGGCTGAGCGGAGCGCCGTCCGCCGAACCGGGCGCGATAGCCAGCCGGACGATGGGGTCGAGCGTGGGATCATAGCGCAGGATAACCGGTTTTTCCGTTACTTCCTTGGGGGGCTCAAAGAGATCCAGGCGGGTTCGCACTTCCTGCTGCGCCAGAGCCATGTCGGTATCCCAGTTAAATTCCAGCACAATCTCGGAAAGGCCTGGGGACGAGATGCTGCTAATTTCCACAACGCCGCCGACGACGGCAAGCATTTCCTCCAAGGGCCGGGTGACCAGTTTCTCGACGTCTTCCGGGGCGGCGCCTTCGTATTCGGTGCGGACTGTTAGCGTGGGGTAGGAAATGTCGGGCATCAGGTTGACGGGGAGTTGTTCAAAAGAGCGCCACCCGAACACGATTAGGGTGAGAAAGAGCATCGCCATGGTGACTGGTCGGCGAATGGCGATGCTATAGCGCTTGGGTATGTTCCCCACGGTTTCCGGCAACGTCACGGGTAATGGTTCCACTCTATGCTAATGCGAACAAGACAGTTTTTCGCTCACGCTCATGATACACGAACATCCTTGGCGCACTGTACCTGCGAATTTCACCCCCGCCGCATCCGCCCCCGCAGACCGGGTCCCTGAAGGGTGAACGCTTAATTCTCCTTCTGCATTTCCTTCAGGGCTTCGTTAATATCATCCTGCGACAATTGATTTGCTTTAGAGACGATCTGTTCTTGTGCATTCGTGACAACCACCTGGGAACCTGCCTTGAGCGTATGCTGGCCTAAGGTAACGATGCGCGTTTTGTCATCAATGCCGGATAGAATTTCGATGCTATTGCTATCCTCCAGTCCCGTTTGCACTTCAATCCGCTCAGCAAATTGTTTGGGTTCCGCAGGCTTTTCGGCGGGTTTCTCTGGCGCTGGCTGGCTGGGCGCCGGGGTTTCTTCCCGAATGACCATCAGATAGGATCGTGCATTTTCCTCGATGAGGGCGTCTTTAGGGATGAGAATCGCGTTTTCGTGCGTCTCCATTACCAGTTTCACCCGTGCGAATGCGGCTTCACGCAGGTATTGGCGCGATTCCTCGTCAAAGTCAAGAATGACTTTAACCGTGCCGCTGGTAAAATCGACGTTGGGGTTAATCCGGCGGACATGGGCCGTAAATTCTTTGTCTTCGGCGGAATCGATGCTTACTTTGGCGGTTTGACCAATCTGCAAGCGTTGTAATTCTTTTTCGGGCGCATTGATGGGAAGAATGTAGGAATTTGGATCTACAATGGAGAACACAGGGGCGCCCGATGCCACCATCATGCCTTGTTGGACCGTGCGTTTTGTAATCACCCCGCTAATTGGCGCATCTATGGTCTGATTGCGGATTTGCACTTCGAGCAGTTCCAAGGCGGCTTTTGCCTGTTCATAGGCAAAACGCGTATTGTCTCGTTCCGCCTTTGCCCCAATCCCTTCCGCGAGGCTTTGCTCCGCGATTTCATAGGCGGTTTTTTGTTGTTCCACGCTTACCCGGCTCTGCCGTAGACGGGCTTCCAGTTCTTGCTTATCCAATTCGGCCAAGATCTGGCCTTCCTTTACTTCATCTCCTTCTTCCACCATGACTTTTAAGCATTGGCCAATGCCTTTGGAAAGGACGTCCACGCGCCGTTCCGCCATGATCCGCGTTGTGGTTTCGAAATAAGAAGAAATATTCTCGCGTTTGGGCAGTTCCACCTGGACCGGGATCAAAATAGGCTCGGATTCCGCGGCCTTGCTTTCCAGGGCGGCTTTCTCGGATGTTTTTCCTTGTACTTCGCTATTGCAGCCCATGCTGATGACGGCCATCAGGATCACTGTGCTTATTACCCAGCCACTACGCATAAACCCTCAATATTTTTACGTTGTTAACTGCATTTTCTTGCGCAACCCGACCACCTAGGCATCCGCTCCGCCACCCCGGCGAATCTATTAATGTAATGTATAGAATAAGTACACCTTAGACTCGCAAATGTTACATTCTGTTTCGCTCTAGTTTCTACCTACATCTTTATCACATTTCGCAAGCAGGTTTCAATGAAAATCTCTAGGAAATGCAGGGTCCGTGCCGTTGCGGGTTTTTTCTTGATTTTTCGGGTTTTTGCAGTATCCGAGGGGGGGGATCCCTTTTTAGAAAGGCGGGCGCCTGAAAAATTGTTGACACCGGAGTATGAAACTGGCATCATGCTAGCGTGTATTGTTGTGTCTCCACGACGGATCTTGGGGACATAGTGCCCGTATGCACGCTATTTTTTAGCGTAAGGGGTTGGAAACTAAGGAGTGGACTACATGCTTGGTATGCGGCGTATTGCAGCAGGAACATTCCTGGCGGGAATGGTAGCGGTAATGCTGACGGGGTGCCCACAAGACGTTGGGGTGACCTTGTTGGTGGCTCCAAAAACCTTGGAGTTCGGATCGTCCCTGAATCAGTTGGGATTTACGATTACCCGGAGTTTCACCAGCACCACGGCGGGTCCCGTGGTGGTGCGTTCCACTGTGCCCTGGATTATCCCCGAAACGTGCACCGACACGGGGGACGGTTGCTTTACGGACAGCCGCGTGGACGTATTGTTCATCCCGGTGCGGGTGGATCGATCAGCCATGACGCTGGGAAAGAATGAAGGAGTGCTGTCGGTGGAAGCGGCGCATGCCTCCACCCAATACGTTACGGTGAAAGCGCAAGATTTGCTTCAGGTGGATTTTACCGCCGCCACCCAAACTCCGGAATTGGGGAGGCCGGTGCAATTCACCGATGAAAGTCTTGTGGCCGACGGGGATGACCCCATTATTTCCTGGCGGTGGAATTTTGGCGATGGCGGCCAAAGCGTTTTGCAGAATCCGTCGCATATTTATGCCGTGGCCGGGCAATATGCGGTAACCCTTGCTGTCAATACGAATAGTCGCACGGAAACCGTAACCAAGGCGGCGTTTATTAATGCGGGAAGTTCGGCGCCTGCCGCGGATTTTCAGGCGGCGGCCACCAGCATTTTCGAGCGGGATGAAATTGGTTTTACGGATTTGTCCGTTTCGACGGCCTCCCCGATTGTTGCGCGGTTGTGGGATTTTGGCGACGGCCATACGAGTACGGCCGATGCGCCGATGCACCAATACAGCAAAACTGGAATGTACACTGTATCGTTGCGTGTGACTACGGCTTTGGGTGCAACAGACACCGAGACGAAAACCAACTACATCATTGTGCAGCGGACGCGGGGCCCTCAGGCGAATTTCGCCCTTTCCCAAGTCTCCCCTTATGTGTTGATAGCCGTGGAATTCCGGGATGTGTCGGATCCGGGCACTGCGCCCATCGAACAATGGGTGTGGGAATTTGGCGATGGCATCATCAGCCTGGAGCAAAATCCCACGCATGTGTATAGGAACGTGGGCCCGTATACCGTGCGGCTAACGGTTATCACGCAACATGGCTATGACACCGCCACGCAAAACATCGAAGTGGTGTATAAACCGCCCATTGCTGAGTTTGAAGCGGATAACACCAGCCCATCGGTGGATGAAGTTGTTCAGTTCACTGATTTGTCATTGCCTGGCGTGGCGCCCACGGGGCCGGCCGATGTGGATCGCTGGCACTGGGATTTCGGCGATGGGAAAACAAGCACCGCCCAGAATCCGGCACACGCTTACAACCGTGAAGGCACCTTTACGGTGTCATTGACGATCGGCAGCAGTGATTTACCCGCCACGATCACGGATACGGAAATTAAGAAGGACTATATTGTTGTTATCAAGGCTCCCGAACCCGCGTTCAGCATTGGGTCGGACAGCCCCTTCACGCGCGAAACGATTCCGTTTACCAATGAAACCATCCCCGGCACGGAAACGGGTCTTACGTATGAATGGACTTTTGGCGATAATAGCGCCCCGGTGACGGAGGAAAATCCCACGCATGTATATAGTCAGCCGGGCACCTATACGGTTGAACTTACCGCAAAAACCTCCACGCGGGAAGTGAGTGTATCGAAACAACTGGTGGTGGATGCCCGTCCGGATCCGGATTTCACCGCGAATCCCGTCAAAGGCACCACGGCCGATGCAATCCAGTTTACGGACACCACCAACACCACCAATACGCGGCCCGTGGAAACGCGTTTATGGCGTTTTGGGGACGGTGCGCTGAGCACTGTGCAGAATCCCGACCATATGTATTCCGCCCTGGGCCAGTATACGGTGTCGTTGACCATCACATTCAGCCATTCCGTCAGCCATAAAATTTTCTCCGCGGAAGAAATCAAGACCAATTACATTACCATCAGCCTCCCCACGCCGCCGACGGCCAGTTTTTCCGTGGAAACCACCTGCGCGGCGGTCAACGTGCCCATCCAGTTTACGGATACCTCGACACCCGGTAGCGCCCCCGCGATCATTTCCTGGCGCTGGACGTTTGGCGATGGCGCCACGAGTTCACTGAAGAATCCCTTGCACGCCTATGCGCGTCCGGGCGATTATACGATAACGTTGCAGGTTACCACGGAGGATCGTTATGCGCCCTATAATACCGATTCCGCCATGCAGGAAGATTATATAAGCTGCCTGGCGGGAGTGACCGCTTTGGACACCTATGTCGCCGCCGCGGATCCTGAATATGGGTTTGAACAATTGGTTCCGCCCACAAAGGTGACGGTATCGCAGGGCGTCTTGTCGGCCACGGTGACGGTCCGGGTTATGGAGCTTACGTCGCAACGGTGGCGGACGACGGAGGATTACCGGATTGTGGCGGATGATTCGTCGGTCTGGAAACACCACATGACCATCGTGGAGCCGGAAGAGGCCAGTGGCAATACGGCCATCCTTTACATTAACGGCGGAAACAATGGAAGCTCCGTGCCCAATCCCTCGCATCCCAGTGATGATCTTGAAGCCGAGATGAAAGCCTCGGCCGTACTGCAATCGGTGTTGGTGGATCTGCGTCAAGTGCCGAATCAGCCGATTGTATTTGAGGAAGATCGGGAGAATGGCGTGGATCTGCGGGAACGGACGGAAGACTCGATTATTTCGTATACCTACGACAAATACCTGAACGAGCGGAGCGCCGGAGGCAATGAGGCGGACTACAATACCTGGCCGTTGTTGCTGCCGATGGTGAAGAGCGCCGTCCGGGCCATGGATGCGGTCCAGGACATTTATAGCCAGGATTTGATGACCGGAGCCTTTTACAGCCGCAACCCCGTGGAGAAATTCATTGTGTCGGGCGGTTCCAAGCGCGGCTGGACCACGTGGTTGACCGCGGCCTATGAAGAAGGCCCCAACGGGCAACAGCGCGTGAAGGCCATTGCGCCGATTGTCATTGACGTCCTCAACATGGACCGGCAGATGCAACATCATTTTAATGCTTACGGTTATTGGGCGCCGGCGATTTACCCGTATGCCCAGGAAAAAGTGTTTGAGCGGTTCAGCGCCGAACATGAACAATATGCCGCGGCCCTGGATTTGATGCATATTGTCGATCCGTATGAGTACCGGTGCCGCCTGGAGAATATTCCCCGGTATTGCATGAATTCGTCCGGGGATCAATTCTTCCTTCCGGATGCGGCCCAGTGGTATTTCGACCGCTTGCCGGGCGATGAAAAATATCTGAATTACGTACCCAATTCCGATCATGGTCTTGGCGATGAGGCGGATCCCACGCAACCGGGCAACGCAACATCGGGTCTTTTGAGTTTCTTTGCCGCAATGCGCGACGGGTTGAGCCTGCCGCAGTTTTCCTGGTCGTTCGAGACCGACGGCTCTATCCTGGTGCGCACCCAGGGAACCACCCCATCGAGCGTGACGATGTATTATGCCAGCAATGCCGACGGACGGGATTTCCGCCTGGACAAGGTAGGCGCGATATGGGCCGCGAAAACGTTATCGGCGGAGGCTCCCGGGCGTTACCGGGCCTCCATGACGCGTCCGGCCCAAGGCTATAGCGCCTTCTATGTTCAGTTGAAATATCCAGGGCCGGCTTCTCTGTATAATATTTTCTCGTATATCTTAACTACACCCATTCGCGTGCTGCCATTCAACTCGGACGGGACCAATTTGTATCCCGTTTTTGCCGGAAAGCGCACGGTGGCGGGTATCGGCGCCGATCAGGTGCCGGTGGTGGCGGTTCATGGAACCCCCGAAGAAATGGGCCGCCAGTATGGCGGTCTTATGGCCAATGAGATCAAGGGTTCCTTGCCCGCTTTCCTGGCCGCCGCCCAGTTGAAGTATCCCAATCTGAGCAACGAAGCGCTGGATGCGGCATGGGACACGATTCAAGCCGCCTATGATCCCGGCAACACGGGCGCCATGTCCCGTGTTGAAGAAGAACTCATTGGCGTCGCGGAAGGATCCGGACTGTACGATCCCGCGATCCCCGAAGAGACCGATGGTTTACTAATGCTCCGGCGCGCCAATATGGTGCCGGTGCTGGCCGCGCTTTCCGGCAATGCCATAGCCACCACCCGCGACGCGAGCATGAGCGGGTACACCTATCAAAGCTGCAGCGTGAATTGGGCGCTGGACATCAATCTGCAGGGCATCCCCTGTGTGGTCATATATATTCCAGGAATGGCCCAGGGCTTCCCGCATGCCAATATCACGTTCGCTGGACTTGTCGGTTCCTTGACCGGCGTCAACCTCGCCGGTGTCGGCTTGTCCAGCGTGCCGGATGTTGATCTCTCCGGCGATCCCTATGTGTTCGATCTGACAGGCAAGCATTACAGCACGCTTTTCCGCGACATCCTCTATGATGCGAGAAACAAGCGTGACGCACGGCTCGCTCTGGAAGACAATCTGCTGTTCCGCCGTCAGCATTTTGTGGTGGCGGATGGGCGTTATCTCTTGAGCAGCTTCAAGGCACAAAGCATCGGGCCTGAAGCCTCCATCCTCTTCTGGAGTGAAGATGACCCTGCCGATGAATTCGCCCCACATACCGTCCCCTATACCGTGTATAGCGGGCCGGAAGCCGGGGCCGTTGCCGCCGGAGACACCGACGGGCCGGTTATCCAGTTGTTGCGCAGCAACATCGGGGCCATCGACCAAAATGACTTGAGCCAGGCATATTCCATCCTGGCCCCAATCCAAGGCAATACGAACCTTATGAATGTCATTTATGAAATACCGGATGATGACCTTGAGTTGAATGCCTATGTTTCGTATGCGCACGGAAGCCAGAATGCGTATCAGCGGCCTATGGTGGCCATCGATCTGCAAAGCTTCCTTCCGTAAATGGGCATGATCATCGTACAAGGCGCCGGAGTTGTTGCTTCGGCGCCTTTTCTCTCTCTTCAACAAAACCGCAACAGGGTTTTTCAATACAATCGGAGGAGTTTTGGACGTTATGTATAAAAAGCCCGCCATTACTTCAGGCACTGGCGCCGCTTCTTCCCTCAAGGATATTCCAGGCGTCCCGCTGGCAGTCACCATGGATGTTCCCTGGCGCCTTTTTCAGAAACAGGTCTCCTGGACTCCAGACCATGTGCATTTTGTATCCGATATGGACCTGCCCACCCTTGAAGCAGCAGACCGTCTCTGTCCCCATTGCGACGTGGTTGTGGGCATTGGCGGGGGATCCTGTTGCGACACTGCGAAATATCTGGCATGGAAACGGGGATGCCGGATGATTCTTGTACCCACCATAGTTTCGGTGGATGCCCCTCTGACTAACATGATTGCCGTGCGGGTGGACAAGAAAGTCCAGTATATCGGCGACATTTTCCCTGAGGAAATCATTATTGACTATCGCCTTATCCAAGAGGCCCCCAAAGAACTCAACCGGGCAGGCGCCTGCGACATTGCCAGCATTCATACGGCGCTCTTTGACTGGAAACTGGCCCATGAGAACACAGGCGAACCCTATTTTCCCGGCGTAGCCCGCGAAGCGCTGGCATGCCTTGAGGAATTGGATAGAAATGCCTCGGAAATCCATGACGTCACCTCCAAGGGGATCGACACGATTGTCGATCTGTTCCGGAGGGAGGTGGAATTCTGCGCGCGCATCGGCGCCAGCCGTCCTGAAGAAGGGGCTGAACATATTGTGGCGTATGGGATGGAACACCTCACTCGCCGTCATTTCCTGCATGGCGACTTGGTGGGGTTGGGAATATTCACCATCTCCCGGCTACAGCAAAACGCCCCGGAATGGGCGGAGAATCTTATCCGCCGCTGCGGATTGCGCTACACCGTTCCGGAGGCCACGCCCGCTGAAATCCGAAACTGTTTGTTGGGTCTGAGGGCCTTCAAAGAAAAAGCCCGCCTTTTTTATAGTGTGGTGGATACCTGTGAAATCACCGAACAATTTGTCGAAGACACCCTAGCCGCACTATATAAATAATCGATGTCCGGACTTTAGGAAGCCGGGCGGCGATCCCATGGGGCAACATTTTGTGGTGGATTGTTTTTTATCCACAATAGAATGTGTTTTAAAGGGGGAAATGACGCTAAAAGGCCTTGACTGCCCCCCATGTTTTTGCTATACTGCCTTCAACATACCGGGGAGTTTGTTTCAAAGTGAAAGTGAGTAGTACAGTGTACATGTAAAAAGAGGAGAAGCAACCCTGGGAAGTATCCGGGCATGTCCGGTGCAAGAAGGAGAAAACAATGCGTTCCATTAAAACAATAGTGATGATGGTCTTGCTGATGAGTGTTTGTGGCATGGTGTATGCCGAACTCCAGAATGTGGAGGTTGGCGGATCAATTCGCATCCGTGGGAATTGGTTTGAAGGCGAACATAACTCAAACGTGGATTTGTCCTTTATTGAACAGCGCACGCGGTTGAGCGTTAAGGCGGATTTCACCCAGAATGTCAGCGCTTTCTTTGAACTGGACAGCTATGACATCTGGGGGGAAGATTTCCGTTCCCAAAATTACATTACGGGCGGCGACACCCGTGCGCGGAGCGTGGATGATGTTGAGTTTTATCAGGCCTATATCCAGGCGAGCAATATGTGGGATACCGGCCTGCAACTCCGCATAGGCCGTCAGGAGATCATTCTGGGCAGCGGGTGGCTGGTCGGCAATAACAGCACCTCCTCATTCTTTACGGGGCTTTCTTTCGACGCTATCTTGCTGTCCTATGTGTTGGACGATAAATTCGCCGCGCATCTCCTATTCTCGAAGTTGGCGGAAACCATGCGCGATTTTGGCGAAAACGATACAGAAGTTTACGGGCTGTATCTGTCGTGCACGGCGGTGGAAAACATGGCCTTCGACCTTTACTACTTGTTCCTGCGCGATGACGGGCCAGTGATTGGTTCGGCGGGAGCGAACAATCTATTACGGGCGTTGTTCCCGAAATTTGCGGGGAAAACCGCCCAAACCGCGGATGTCCACACGGTTGGGCTCCGTGCCGCCGGAACCTATGAGGGGCTTGATTTTGAAGCGGAAACCGCCTTTCAATTCGGCTCCATCAGCGACGGCGGCCACCGCCACTTAAAGATTTGGGCGGCGGACAGCGACCTCACCTATTCCAATGTGGGAATCAATTTACAAACCGGGTATACCTTCGATGTAGTCACCAAGCCGCATCCTTTTGTGGGGTTTGCAGCCTTCCTGGGGTTGAACGACCATGGCAACCCCGATTTGCCTTTCAACCGCCTCTTCTCCAATTGGGAATACAGTGAGTTCCTTGAGAACACCGACTTATCCAATTGCTACGTGTTTCAAACCGGCTTAAAGCTCCATCCCGGCATTGACAGCGTCACCCTGAAAGCAGTGGCCTCTTGTTATGTATCAGACAAGGACGAAGGAAGCCGGAACCGCATGTATGATCTCTCCACCGGCAGCTTAGGAGAGCGTCTGCGGCATTGGGCCTGGAACACAGAGAACAATTGGAAACGGATTTTCGATGGCACGGGAAAATCCAGTAATGAAGCGGCATGGGAACTGGGTCTGTACGGGGATTATGCCTACAGCAAAGATCTTACTTTCCGCGCGGGCTATGCCCACCTGTGGACGGAGAGTGGCGTTGCCAACAGTGATCGCATTACACAGAATGGCACAGCGGCCTTCAACAGTGGAAACAATAAAGACTTGGATTATCTCTTCTTTGAGACCGAACTCAAATTCTGATTATTTCGAGGGATAAACTGAACCCCCGGGAGAGATTCCCGGGGGTTTTAATATGTTTAAAGGGCCTGGCAGCGGCCTTAAATAAGCTGGCAAATCCGCTCGGCCACGTATTCCACGATCTCCTGGACGCGATAGGTTCCTTCCTGAATCCGTTGCTTTGCCCGTTCTACTTCTTCCAGGCGGATTTCCTCTGCCTTGCTCTTTTGCTGGCTTTTGGCCATGGCCGCCGCTTTCGCGGTCCGGCTGATGGTGAGATCATCCTGAAGCTCGGTCAGGATGCGGGCATCTTTCTCTCGCCGGAGCGACTGCGGCTTTAGAGCCGCCGCTTCTGCGATTTTCTCTATGCCTGCAATTTCCATGACTCTTTTGCTCCATCGTTTTCAATTCTTCCATACAGTCATATCGGCATAAGGAAGCCGTTGCTTTAATTCCATTTTTCCCATGACACTGCGATTGCCCCGATTCCATCGGCAATCCGGCGATAGGCATCAGCCTTTGTGTATTGCACACTGGCAGAGATCCTGTCCACCCTGCCCAACGTTCGCTTACACCAAGGGATATCTCCTGCCTGCGCGCCCAGGATGAGAAGAGCATTTATTATGGAGAAGATCTATACGCGTATAGTCCGAGGCTTTGGCGATTTTTTCATCCGGAAGATAGTAGGATTTGCATGTATTCATATATTTATCATATTGTAACACAAAAAGCTATTAATTCCTGCATATGTCCTAATTTGTGAGGAATATTCCATTCTGAAATGAGGGAAATTCCCCGGACTTTTTTGCTATTGATAGTTACTCTTACAAAGAAGCGGGGAAAAGGGGATATTTTAGTATTATTCGACATCTACTATGTTTCGGTATGAAATATGCGTCCTTTCACGTATGAGTGCAATTTGGAGCTGTTAACGATGATAACAAAAAGAAATAAAGGGATGACGCTGATAGAACTGATGTTCGCAGCGGGAATCGTGGCCATGGCGTTGGCCATGCTCTTTGGCTCCCTGCTCAGCCTTTCCCTGATGGGGCAAGTGAATAAGAGCCGCATGGACGCCATTGCTTCGTTGAATAATATCATGGAGCAGGTCAATACTCTTCCGTATGAGAACCTGGTGACCTTTGTTCCCCCGGTGGATTCTTGTGGTCCGGGAGTGTCCCGTCAGGTGAGCATTCAATTGGTGGTTCCGGGAGCGGAAGGAACTGACCCTACTCTGGTTTCCATCCCGCTTCCCGCGGGTTATGCCAACCCCATTCCGAATCCCGTGGAAGTGCGTGTGACGCTCGCTTGGCAAGAACAGAACGGCTATGTGTTTCAAATCATGGCCTCCACCATGAAAGGGCGGTAAGCATGAGAAACCAAGGCATGACCATGCTGGAAGTAATGTTCGCCATGGCAATATTCACCGTGATTATGGGCGCGCTCTTTGCCCTCATGCTGGGATTCACCGACACCACGGAAATCCGGGATATCCAAGCTACATCCTACGATGAAGCGCGTCGTGCCCTGTCTTCGATTCTCCCGGATATCCGGCAAGCCTCCCGCATGTCGATTAACTGGGCCCAGTTGCCTGGGGAAACGATCTCGTATCGCGTGCCGGTGGATGCCGACGGAAACGGTTTTGCCGTTGATCAGAGTAACAAAGCGGAACTCAGCCAGCCCCGGACCCTCAGCCGGGATGCCAATGATGTTAACCGGGACGGACGCTCGGCCAATCAACTCGTTTGCAGCAGCGGAGGCGTAACGCGGGTGTTGGCCAATGATCTTTCTCCCGATTCGGAACAGCCAGATGCATCCGGCGTATTCGGTCCCGCGCAGGATGTGAACCAAAACGGGCAAATGGATCGGGGCATTTGGTTTGAACCCTTTGGGCAGGGGCTCCGCATTACCATTCAGACTCAGGGAACGACCCGGGAAAACCGAATTATCCGGTCGACGTTCCAGGAAGTCGTAATACCGAGGAATTAGCCTATGAAACACACGTTACAGAATCGCACGCAAGGCATGGCCTTGATCCTGTCCCTCTTTTTCGTCACGGTGGCCATTCTTCTATTGACCGGTCTGTCCATGCGGCTGATCAACCAGGATCGGCAGGTTGAGCATTATGTGTTCCATGAACAATGCTTTAATGGGTTGGAAGCCGCCTTTGCCGCCTGCAAAACGGAAATTGAGAACGGCGAAGATGGCAAGGTGGGTCTGGGCAGTTATACCGTCATTCCTGGAGTTTTTCCCGATTTTGACTCCTTCGGCGTGACCCCCATGACTATGGCCTCGTGCCCACAGATTCAGTTCTTTGGCTTCGGCCATAGTTGGGCCATGGACGGCGTGGATAACAACGGAAACGGTCAAATCGATGAAGGCGGCGAATGGTGCATGTTTTCGTTTTATGCCGCGGCAAAGTATGGCGCCAATACCCGGCGGATGGAAGCCGTTCTTGCCGGCCGCGATGTCAATGTGTGGAGGAATGCCATTTTTGCCGGGGGCGGTCAGGTCGGCGGTGTGATTAAGGGGAATGTCAGCATTCACGGCTCGGTGCATATTCTCGGCAATAATCTGCCGAGCGGCGGTCAAGCCCTTGCCGCCTTGGATATGAGCGGCACCAGCCTGATCCACAACAATTATGATGGTATTCCCGCCGATTTGGCGCTCCGCGTGCCCGCTCTCGCCACCATCGACTGGAATGGCGAAGCGGTGGAGTGTATGGAAGCCAACCTGCGCGTGAAACATGGTCTGGTCGGATTGTCCGGAAATTCCGAAGTGGGATCCATGGACATATTCGGCAACAGTTTCAAGGAAACCATGGATGGAACCTATGTGAACGATGGCTGGACTGGCAACGCTGTGACCCCCGACGGCGGGCGCGGCGACCCCAAGAGCGTCTGGAGCGACAATGGCTGGGATGAACTCTACGACTTGGGTGATAAGGTGCCCATGCCTTTCCTTCAGGATGACTGGCGTTCGCCGGGTACAGGTGCGAAAGTCTGGGATCCCGCCACCAATGACTGGTACACCCATGAGGACTATTTTGACCAGGTGTTAGTGGCCGATCCCTTTAATAAAAATGATGGCGTGTATAACGGCGATATTGACATTTACACGATGGGCAACAGTTTCTATTGGAATGCCACGACCAACACCACGCTTGTGGGTTCCTTGCCCGCCGTGCCCCCTGCCGCCACCGACGACTACCTCCTCTTCAATCCCAGTGCGGCCGGCGGCCCTGTGCTTCAGGTTAACGGTCAAGTTACTGTCAACGGCAAAGTCACTATTCGCGGCAAATCAAACAAGCCTACCGTCTATTACAGCGGCCGTGCCGCGTTGCTTGTCCATGGCGATGTTCAACTGGACTGCAATCTGCTCACCTGCAACAACGGCAATCCGGCTAATGCCGCAAACAGCTTCCCAGTAAATAACTTCCTGGGCATTATGGCGGAAAACAATATGATTGTGGGGTCTGTGGCGCAGGTTTCCTTGATGGGCGCGTTTTATGCCCAGAATACGATTTCTTCCTCCAAACAATCCAATGTCATGGGCACCTTTGTGTCGAATTATTTTGACATGGGCACGAATGTCCCTTCGATTTTCCAAGTGCCTCAACTGGCGGATAATCTGCCTCTGGGAATGATCGGGAATTACCCCATCATGTCGCTTTCACAAATAACGTGGCGCGAATTGGGCGTTACACTTTAATTGTTAGTACACGACCGAAATCCTGCGGCCGGCCGCGGGGAGGGTTCGGATCACAGTTGGGAGAAGTGTGAATATGCGCATTACACCACGAAACGTATTTATCCTATGCGCCTTGGTGGTATTGATAATCGGCGCCGTTTTGCTTTTAAAGAAAACGAGCAACGCCCAACAGGGCGATGGGAGTGTGAGTCAGGCGGTGTCCGGCGTTCAGCAAGTCAATATGGACCCGCAGAAGTTCAAACCCGCCCTGCCCCCCAAAATCCTGACGGTGCAAGAAGAAACAAAGGCGAAAATCGCGGAGTATCAGAAGACTGTAGAGGCCGAGCCGAATGCGGAGAATACCCCGGCGCTTATTTTTGCCATGGGGAACCTCTACCTGCAAAAACTCATGGAGTATGAAGAAGCCGCGCATTGTTACGAAACGCTTATCGAGAAGTATCCGAACGCGCCCAATACCGTCGATGCCTATGCGCAGTTAAGCACCTGCTATGAACTCCTGAATGACGGGGAAAAGCTTAACCGCCTCCACAATGACATGATGAAAAAGTTCCCGCCCGAATCCCAGGAGTACCAATACGCCAAGTCGAAACTGGGGTTGTAGGGCGCACGCCATTTTGGCGGGTTTTCATTCTCAAAAGCGCTTACGGGACACCCAAAAGGCTTGTTTCGACGGCTTTATCGCTCGAAGGCCCCCCAAGCCCCCAAGTATACAATATAGTGTAGTTACATAAACTACAATTTTCGGGCAAACACAAACCCCACTTTTCAAAACCCTCCAAAATGTCGTGCCCCCGGGGTTGTAGTCATTTGGCGATATTCCCGTCCACGCGGTATACTGAGTAAAACGCGATTGGACAGGCGCATGTCACTCGGCACCCGGATTGGTCTTTATCTGTTGATAGCCGTCACCGTCTATGGAGTGCTGGATTATTCGATCCAGCGCTGGGTGATTCTGCCCAGTTTTGAGAAACTTGAACGGCGCGATGCAGCGGAGAACCTGGACCGGTGCGCCTCGGCAATTCAACGCGAACTCAAACACCTGGATATCTTCTGCCGGGACTGGTCCGCCTGGGATGACAGCTATGCCTTTATCGTGAGTGGCAATCCCGAATACATCAAGGCGAATCTTATCGATCTTACTTTTACGGACAACCGGTTAAGCCTGATCTTTTTTGTCGATATTCATGGCAAAGTCGTCTGGGGGCGATTCTTCGATCTCGAACAAAACAAACCCGCGGAGCTGGACAAATTTCCCCCTTCCTCGTGGGCTTTGAACAACCCCCTGCTGCAACACAAGTCAGAGGACAGCTCTCTGTCCGGTATTCTGCTTACGCGGGCGGGGGCCATGCTTGTGGTATCCCGGCCCATCATTACCACCCTGAACATGGGCCCTATCCGCGGCTCATTAATAATGGGCCGCCTGCTGGACAATACATTAATCACTTCCATCGCGGAACAGATTAAGGCCGCCGTGGAAATCAAGCCCATCGTGGAGAACTGGCTCTCGCCTGAAGATCTGGACCACCTTAGCGCCCTGACCCCGGAGCACCCCTATCATTACGCGGAGCACGGGATGCGTAATCTACATGTCTGCACGACGTACGCCGGGATGGATGGGAAACCCGTCCTGTGGATTCAGGCAACGATCAACCGCTACATCATGGCACAAGGTATGGATACCGTTTGGATGGCCCGGTTGTCCATGGTCGTCATAGGCTTGCTCGTGTTCCTGGTTGTCTTGTTGTCCATCCGTTTTTCCGTCACCAAACCCCTTGCCCATCTAACCGGCCATGTCACTCGAGTTACCAAGGAAGAGGATTTGGCTTCACTGGAACTGCCGCCCCGGCGCGATGAAATAGGCCTCCTCACGCGCGAGTTCAATCATATGGTGCGCCGAATCCAAAACGACAATGCCGAACGGCGGCAAGCCGAAAAGGCCTTGCGGGAACAGGAAACGTGGATTCATACGGTTTTGGATACGGCGCCTGACGGCATCGTCACGATCGATGAAAACGGGCTGCTGAAAACGGTTAATCCCGCGTTTGAGCGCCTCTTCGGATATACCGCCCAGGAAATGATTGGGCGGTCCCTTACCGATTTTATTCCCGTTGCCCTCGAGAAGAAACCGGAAGGAACAGAGGAAGCCACACACACGGTTGTAGAGACCATTGGCCATCATAAAAAGGGCGGCATGGTACCGCTGTTATGGACGCAAAGCGAAGCCACCATCAGCGGGAAACGCGTTTTCATCGGGATAGTCCGTGATATCACTGAATTCAAAGCCATGCACGATAAAGTCCTTCGGGCGGAACACCTCGCCGCGCTCGGAGAAATGGGCGCTTCCGTAGCCCATGAAGTCCGCAATCCCCTTGCCGGCATTAGCAGCGCCGCCCAAGTGCTTCGGGAAACGCTTCCCCCGGACGATAGCCGCCGGGAGGTTATCCAGGAAATGCTGGATGAAGTTGCGCGCGTCGAAACCATCATACGGCGCCTGCTCATGCTGGCAAAATCCTGGGCGCCGGCGAAAGAGCCGATCAATGCATTCTTGCTTGCCGCACGCATTTCCCGCGAAGCCCGTGAACGCCCCCCCTGGGAACACATCGAATTCCTTTTCGAAGGAAGCGATACGCTCTCGATCTTCGCGGATCCCGCCCTCATCGAACAGGTATTCTGGAACATCCTGCAAAATGCCGCCGACGCTCTCGCCGCGCAAACCGCTCCCAAGCGGATTGCCTGGCGATTTGAAAACCTTGCCGGTGGCGCCCGCATCGTGATCAAAGACAATGGGTGCGGCATGCCGCAGGAGATTGTGGACAGGCTGTTTAATCCTTTTTTCACCACGAAAACCTATGGAACGGGCCTGGGACTCCTGATCTGTCAGCGTATCGTCGAGGCTCATGGCGGAACAATCTCCGCCGCAAGCCTGCCTGGAGAAGGAACGGAAATTATTGTGGTACTGCCCCAAGGAGAGCAAGCATGACCCCGCGTATTTTGGTGGTGGATGATGAAAAGTTAATCCGATGGTCCCTCGGCGAGTGTTTCCGCAAGGAAGGGTTCCAAGTTGAACTTGCGGGCGATGGCGCCGCCGCCGCCGCCTTCCTCGAAAAACATGATGTCGACCTCGCATTGCTCGATCTGCGGCTCCCCGACACGGACGGCATACAGCTTCTTAAAAAAGCGCACGATGAAATCCCGGGGCTCCCCGTCATCATTATTACCGCTTTTTCCAGCATCGACAGCGCTGTCGAGGCCATGCGATGCGGCGCGGTGGACTACATCACCAAACCCTTTAATATGGACGAATTGATGATTTCCGTCAGACGCGTCCTCGATACCGAATCCATCCGGCAACGCCTTTCTTCCCATATTAATGAAGAAAAGGTGCGCTTCGGACTCGGCAATATTGTCGGTGAAAGCCCCAAAATGATTGATATCCGGCGCCTTGTGCGGCGTATCGCCCGGAGTGAAACCACGTCCATCCTCCTTCTTGGAGAAAGCGGAACCGGCAAAGACATGATTGCCCGCGCCATCCATTACGAGTCCGCCCGCGCCGACAAACCCTTCATGAACATTACCAGCACCGCCTTGCCCGAAACCCTGTTGGAATCGCAAATCTTCGGCCATGAAAAAGGGGCCTTCACGGACGCCCGCGAGCTGAAAAAGGGACTCTTCGAATTCGCCGACGGCGGTTCCGTCTATCTTGATGAAATCGGCGATATGCAACCCGCGTTGCAGGCGAAATTATTGCGCGTTCTCGAAGACAGAGCCTTCAAGCGGGTTGGTGGAACCGATGATATCCGGGTCGACGTCCGCGTCATCGCCGCCACCAACCGGAATATCCATGAGGCGATGAAAACCGGGCAATTCCGAGAAGACCTCTTTTACCGCCTCAGCGCCGTCCCCATAGTTGTGCCGCCCCTCCGTGAAAGAAAGGAAGACCTTCCCGCACTCGCCAACCACTTCCTACAGCTCTATAACCATGAATTCCACCGCGACATTAGCCCTCTTTCCACCGAGGTAGTCGAAAAGCTCTCCACCTACAATTGGCCCGGAAATGTCCGCGAGTTGCGTAATGTCATTGAGCGCGCGGCCTTACTGGCAAAAGAAGACACCCTAATGGAAAGCGATGTGATGCTCGGAACCGCCTTGCTTGGACACATCCAACCTGCCGTTGCCTGCTTCCGCCTCCCAGAAGAGGGGTGCAACATGGAAGAAGTGGAAAAAATGCTGCTCCAACAGGCCTTGGAACGTACGCAGGGCAATCGTACCCGCGCCGCGGAACTCCTCGGGATGACCCGCGACCAAATTCGATACAAAATGGAGAAATTTGACTTAAACGTCTAGCCAGCGCGGGATTTCCCCAGCCCGCTGTGGAATTTCACGTCTAAGAATTCCCGAACCCTCTTTCCTCCATTTTTTATTAAAATATTATAACATATTGATATATAATCACTTACACTTTTTTTGAAGTATTTTTCAAATCTGGTATAAATGTTGCTGTTATCGTAAACATAAATGCTTCAGAAGTCCCGAACGGAAGTTCACATGAGGAGAGTTACGATGGACGGGATGGCTGGAAGCTATAAGGGAATACGAGGTGTGTTTGCTCCGGGCTTGATGATACTGTTGATGGTGGTGTTGGCTGGGGGGTGCCCCCAGCCAAATGGCCCCGCCAAACTAGTCATCGTCATGGGGAGCGGTGAACTTTCCGCAGGGGAAAATCAAAAAGACGCGATAGATCTCAGTGAAATAGACACTCTTTATGTGAGCATTCATAAAGTAACGTTGGATTATGTGGGACTCGATAATCTAACAGAGGGTGATGTGGCCTCGGATGAGGGTATGTCCTCGGAGGAAGGTGACCTTTCCTCCGAGGAGGATCAAACAACTCTGGGAAGCTTGGGACAGATCACGGTGTTCGAGGGCGATCTGCGCATGGACATCCGCGATCTGTCTTCCGTCTCAGAGATACTTTCCACCGTAGATGTGGAGCCGGGATACTATACTAAGATTCGCCTTTCAATCGGAGAACCGGAATTGCGGCTCGCTTCCGCGCCGGATGTTGCCATCATGGATATCCACCTTACGGCCAACGCACGTCTTTTCGTCTCAGAAACCTTTAACCTGCCCGATGGGCAAACCTCCATCCTGACGCTGGATTTTCAGGATCTTCACCTTGTTGAAACAGGCCACGGGGGCTATGTCTGGACTCCACAGCTCCGCGCCGATGTTCACGTAGAGGCCGTCGAAGGGGAATAAGTTCCGGCCCTGCTTACAGCGGAGGAATGGGTTGTCCTTGAATAAACACCGCCTGAAGACGCACCTTGTCCTTGGAATCCACCTCAAACACCAACAGGTTGGCTTTCTTCCCTTTTACCGCCATTGGAGGCGGTTTCAATCCGAACAAGTGCAACGGTATGCTGGAAGCGCAAGCAAAGGCCTCGCTCAACGTCAGGTCTGTTGTCCGCCAGGCATTGACGACCCCCTGGATCAGCATCAACCCGCTTCCTGCGAACAGATCTGTTCCTTTGAGGCATATTTTTCCCGAAGGTTTCACTTCCACCTGCGCGTCGAATATCGAATATGCGCCCGGTTTCATCCCTGCCAGATGAACACAATCCGACACCAGGACAATATGCTCCGGACGCTTTGCCCGCACAAACGTCTTCAGGGCAGGCGCTGGAAGATGGTGCAGGTCGGCGATTAACGAGGCAAATAACCTGTCTTCCGCGAGTTGGGGCCATAGCGGGTTCTGATGCCGGTGCATTTGACTCGCTGATCCATTGCCTAAATGCGTGGACAAGCCCGCCCCAGCTTCCACCGCCCGCGCGATCTGCTCCGTATCCGCCCGGTGATGCCCCAGGGCCGCCAACACTCCGCGCTTCGTAATCGCGCGGATAAACGGCGCCGCTCCCGGCGCTTCCGGAGCCAGCGTTACACACCGGATATGCCCCTCCGCCGCCTTCATCCAGCGATTAAACTCTGTCAGGCTGGGCGAGCGCACATGGGCCTTCGGATGCGCGCCCCGCGGCCCGTCTTCCGGCGAAATATATGGCCCTTCAATGTGTATTCCCGGCACCGCCCGCGCCACGTCCGGCATTTTCATTGCCATCGCAATCACCTGGCAGCCATGTTCCAGCAGGTCCTGTGGGGCGGTGACCAGCGTGGGCATCCAGCGTGCCACGCCCCACTGGGCCAGATACTCCGTTATGCCGGCGACGTCCTCTGGCGTTACCGAACCTCCTTGCAGCGTGATGCCCGCCACGCCGTTCACCTGCATGTCGAACAGGACCGGTCCGAGCCATGCCTCCGGCGAACCGATATCCGGTGAGGTTGTTCCCGCGCGCCGCACCGCCGTTACCACGCCATTTCGCAGAAAAATATCCGAGGCCCGGGTTTCTCCGGGAAACCTTCCCCGTACTACAATCGTTTCATCCATTCTGATCTCGCCTTTTTGTTTATTTCCTGCATCTCTTCATCGGTATCGGTATCGGTATCGCTATCGGCATCGCCATACAAAGGAAATCCACGGTTCATTGTTGCATGGAAGCCAATCCTGCCATGAACCGGATATACGTCTCAATCCCTTTGAAGAAATTTGGCAAATACTGCCGTTCATTCGGGCCGTGGATTCCGTCATCCGGGAGTGCAAATCCCAACATGATGGAATCCACCCCGAGGAGTTCCTGCATGATGCCCACCACGGGTACACTCCCGCCTTCGCGGCGGAATATCGGGTCTACTCCGAACGTGGCCTTAAGCGCCGCCAGAGCGGTTTTCATGTATGGCGAATTCCGATTCATGATCGCGCCGGGACCGTGCGAATGCTCCTGCAGCGACCACTGCACCCCTGCGGGCATGTGCTCTTCCAAATACCGCTGAAGCATGCCCCGGATCGATTCCGGCTTTTGATCCGCCACCAGCCGCATCGACAGCTTCGCCGAGGCCCGCGCCGGCAATACCGTTTTTGCTCCCGTGCCTGTAAAGCCTCCCCAGATCCCGTTGATTTCCAGTGTAGGGCGCGCCCCCACCCGCTCCAGCGTGCTGTATCCGGATTCCCCATACAGGCCGGAGGCGCCGGTGAGATTGAACCATTCCTGGTTGGAATAGGGGAATCGCGCCAGTTCCCGGCGCTCCTCTTCATCGAGAGGGCGGACCGCGTTGTAAAACCCCGGCAGTGTCACCCGCCCTTCCGCATCGTGCATCCCTGCAATCACCTCGCACAACACATGAATGGGATTGCGGATTGAGCCGCCGAACATTCCGCTGTGAAGATCCTTCGCCGGACCTTGAACCTCCACCTCAAAATAGGCCAGCCCGCGCAGCGCATACACAATCGAAGGCCCGTCCGGCGCATGGATGCCCGCATCACAATTCAATACGATATCACACGCCAGCAGTTCCTTGTGTGTTTCAATGAATCCGCTTAAATGCGGCGATCCGATTTCCTCCTCCCCTTCCAGCAGATACTTTACGTTCACAGGGAAGTCACCGTGCGTGGAAAGCGATTCCATCGCCTTCAACTGTGCCAGAAGCTGGCCCTTCATGTCCGATGCCCCCCGCGCATATATGTAGTTCCCCCTGACTTCCGCCGAAAACGGCTCCGATTCCCATTCCTCAATCGGGTCCACCGGTTGAACGTCATAATGCCCGTACACCAGCACCACGGGTTTTCCCGGCGCCTTCAGCCATTCCCCATATACGATCGGATGTCCCGCTGTTGGAATACACTTCACTTGCTGCATTCCGAACCGCTTCAGATGATCCGCAAGCCATTGCGCCGTCCGAAGCACGTCCTCCCGGTGCTCCGGAAGCGTTGATATGCTTGGAATCGTCAGTAACGCCTTATAGTCCGCAAGATGTTCCTCGCGCTTGTTCCGCGCATATGTCAGCGCCGCTTCGATGGATTCCATGGCATGATCTCCTTCACTACCCGCCTATTAAGTGAAAAACCGGCATCCAGACGCTGGCTGCCGGTCAGAGAAAGCACAAAACGTTAAAAATTACAGCCCTTGAATATCCAATCCCGTGATTTTCCACCCCTCTTTTTCTTTTGTGAAAATCAGTTCGACGGTCGCGGAGCCAAACGATCCGGAAACTTCAATGGGGTATACGCTGGCTTTGTTGCCTTCAATTTTCTTTTCCGCTTTCGCGGTGTCGATCGTCAGGCCGTCCATATACCCCATCTCCTTCGCCTGAGACATGAAATCCTTCGCGCCGGCCTTGTCGCCCCATTCATAGTGTTCAAATGCATCCGAAAACAGCGTTGTCAGACCATCAATATCCTTGGCCAGCATCGCCGCCTTAAAAGCATCCACCTGCTTCGCCACCTGTTCTTCCGGCTTCACTGTGGCGCAACCCGCCATAAGCGCAACCACGCCCAACACTACAACCAGCTTCATCATGTGCGTCTTTTTCACAGTACTATCCTCTCAGTTGTGGTTTAACCAGCTTTCGAACACTTTTTCCCAAAGTGTAGCCCTTTTTTCACCGTCAGGTCAAACCAATGCTCTTGGTATGCTCTCGGTATTGGTATCGCCCCCCGTACCCCATTTGGCAATCCGCACCCTGCAATTTTTTTCTTTCCCCTCCGCTAAAGTTCCAGTTTTATCAGCGCGTCCACCTGCTCCCGGATCGCCGTAGCAATCGCTTCGATGGATTCATCGCTGGCGATTACCTTGACGCGGCCGGGTTCCCGGGCTGCGATATCAAGGTATCCCTGGCGCACCCGCTGATGGAATTCCAGTGCTTGCTGTTCCATGCGGTCGGCGCGGCCGCGGTTCCGTGCGCGTGCAAGCCCCTGTTCCACGGGCAAATCAAGCACGAAGGTCAGGTCAGGCCACACTCCCTGCGTCGCCAAGTGGTGTAGCCGCTCGATCTCCTCCATGGGCAGCCCCCGGCCCGCGCCCTGATAGGCAGTGGTGGAATCCGCAAAGCGATCACAGAGCACAATACAGCCTTTTTCTAACGCGGGCCGGATAATCTCCTCCACGATCTGGGCGCGCGCCGCTTCATACAGCAACAATTCGGCAATGGGAGACATCGCCGTGTGACGCGTATCCAACAGCACGGACCGGATCGCTTCGGCAATGGGAACGCCTCCCGGTTCACGGGTCACCAGCACGCGATGGCCTTTGGATTCCAGGTGTGTTTTCAGCAGTTCGATTTGCGTGCTTTTCCCGCAGCCCTCGACCCCTTCGAACGTAATGAATCGCCCGCTCATTCGTCCACCGTGGCGCGCCGTGCGTCATGCCCTTCCTGAAACAGTGATTCCAGGGTGGCGGCATCGGCTTTTTTTATGGCCTCGGCAAAGGCCTCCAACCGCGCATTCAACTCGCTCAATCCCTCAAGCATGGCCTCCCGGTTTGTGATGCATATGTCCCGCCATATTTCCGGACGGCTCGCCGCGATCCGCGTCATGTCCCGGAATCCCGGCCCCACAAACGGCCGCACCTCGCCATGCCGGGCGGCCAGCATGGCCAATGCCGATGCGATCACATGCGGAATATGGCTCGTCCGCGCCAGCGCCGCATCATGAACAGCCGGTGCAATATCCACTACCGTTGCCCCGACCGCCCGCCACAGTGAAACGACGGCATCGCGCGCAGCGGCATCCAGGTCAGGCGCCGTCTCCACCAAACACACTGACCCTTCATACAGATTCGCCCGGCCATGTTCCGCGCCAAATTTTTCGGAACCCGCCATTGGATGACTTCCCACAAAGCGCCGTGGCGCGGGCCATATCTCGCGTGCATGGGCGCAGATAGCCTGTTTTGTGCTCGCGACATCCGTAAGGATTGCTTGGGGCGGGCACGCCCCTCGGATTTCATCTAATTTGGGGATTACCAATGCGGCCGGCGTTGCCAGCACAACTAAATCCACCCCCTCGACCGCTTCCACCGCATTTAAAAAAACCCTATCCACCGCCCCCATGCGCAAGGCGGTATCCAGGGAGGATTGACGATGCCCAGCCCCATAAATGCTTGTTGCCAACCCCCGGCATTTTAAGGCCAGACCGAGTGATGCCCCCAGCAGACCTACCCCGATGATGGTCACGCGGTCAAAATGAGGTTCCATAGTTACCCCTGCGCTGCGGCTTTGGCTTCCTGTATCGTAAATGCTCCGTGATATAGTGCCCGTCCGATGATGATTTCGTCAACCCCGTCCTTTTCCAGATCCCGTGCTTTACGGATATCCTCGATCGAAGAGACACCGCCCGACAGCGTCACCGGAATGCCTACTGCCTTCGCCACGGCCCGCGTCGCCTCGAAATTCGGTCCGCTCATCGTGCCGTCCCGGGAGATATCGGTGTAGATGATGCGCGCCGCGCCTGCATCCGCCACTTCCTGGGCAAACTCCACTGCCGGCGTCCGTGTTTCTTCCAACCAGCCGTTTAACGCCACCATCCCCTTGCGCGCGTCAAGGCCCACCGCAATCCGGCCCGGCCAAATCCTGCATGCTTCCTGTAAAAATAACGGATCCCGATGCGCCGCCGTTCCCAGCACCACGCGTTTCGCGCCTGCCAGAATCACGGTGCCAATCGTTTCCAGCAAACGAATCCCGCCACCCACTTCGTATGGAATATCGGCTCTGGCCAAGGCATAGAGCTGCGGCTCTATACAGCACGTGCCCGTTCTTGCCCCGTCCAGGTCCACAATATGAATGATCCCGTCGCCCAGTGCGCCATACCAAATCTGCGCCTGGGCGATGGGATCTTCGGAAAAAACCGTTTCGCGGTCGTAATCGCCTTGAATCAGGCGGACGCACCGCCCGCCTCGGATATCCACCGCGGGTACGATGCGCATCAAGCCGACGCTTCCAATGCGGCTTTCGCCTGTTCCACGATTTGCGCGAACGCCACATCGTCCGTGGCTGCGATTTCCGCGAGCGCCTTCCGGTCCAGGCTCACGTTTGCTTTCTTCAAGCCATTGATCAGACGGCTGTAGGTGATCCCATGGGCTCGTGCGCCTGCGTTGATGCGCGCGATCCACAGCTTGCGGAAATCCCGCTTGCGCGCTTTCCGATCACGGTACGCATATTGCCCGGCGTGATCCACCGCCTGTTTCGCCGTTTTCAGCAGACGGTGACGGCTGCCTCGATACCCTTCCGCAAGTTTTAAAATCTTTCTACGGCGATCCCGGGATGCCGGATTGTTCGTTGCTCTTGGCATGGTGTGTAATCCTTCTCGTTGTGCTCAATGGCGTTACGCGGAATATGGAAGCAATCGTTTGATGCGCTTCTTTTCAGATTCTGATAACAAACTTGGCTTCCGGTAATTGCGCTTGCGTTTCGCGTTCTTTGCGGTTTTCAAATGCCGGTTAAACGCCTTGGTGCGCTTGAATTCGCCGCTTTTCGTGCGTTTAAACCGTTTCGCGGCCGCGCGATTTGTCTTGATTTTGGGCATACGTATCCCTTCCTTTCGGGTGTACGGAGACCTCTCCGCTGCTCGGGCTGACTCCAATTCCAGGTTCTGCGATGCTGATTATTTGGCCACCGGTGTAAGCACCACGCTCATGTTCCGCCCTTCAAACGGAACCCGTTCCGTATCCACGTGATCCAGCGTCAAATCCTTCGTTGCTTCCACCACCTTCTTCAGAAGATCCTTTCCAAACTCAGGATGCGCCATTTCCCGGCCACGAAACATGATCGTTACTTTCACCTTGTTGCCTTCTTGTAAAAACTCCCGCACATGTTCCGTTTTGTAGGCGAAATCATGCGGATCAATCTTCGGACGGTACTTGATTTCCTTTACCGTAACCGTATGCTGATGCTTCTTCGATTCCCGCGCCCGCCGTTTCATCTCATACCGGTACTTCCCATAATCCATGATTCGGCATACCGGCGGAATCGCCTTCGGCGCTACTTCAACCAAATCCAACTCGCGCTCTTCCGCTTCGCGTAATGCGTCCCGCGGGCTCATGATGCCCAGTTGTTCGCCGGCTTCATCAATTACCCGCACTTGACGCGCGCGAATCTGTTGGTTGACCCGAACCTGTTCTTCCTTTTGCAGCTTAGCGATGAGTAAACCTCCTCTGGGGCACTATGCCCCAAACCACTTCACCCCCGAGGCGGTCTTCCACGCGTCACAAGACGCGAACGCCCCGGGAAACACAAAAACATCGGCGGAGAACGCCAGCTCTCCGCCGATGCTTCGGCTTTCTTCTCGGCTCGCTGCACCAACCAAGCTGGCAATCCCGCATTTCGCGAAACGCCGCATGGTGAGGAGCCGGCGCTCCCACTTGTCGAACCGCTCCGGGATGCCCCGAAGCCATCCGATAGGAAAACTATACCATCCGCACCCCGCCCATGTCAAAACCATCCCCTTGAAAAACGCCGGGGGGCGGGGCGGTGTAAAAAATCACTCGAAAATAGAACAAGACTGTACTTTTTATACAGAGCTGTGGCTTTGCGGCTGGCGTAAAACGCATCCCATCGTCTAATAGCGCCGAAACATTTTATTGTCGATGGTACTCCCGTATAATGCCGGAGAATAACCAATGAGGGCTGGGAAGCCGATGTGGACAATTCAAAATGTGGTTAAAACAATAGTGGGATTAGTAATCATGCTGCATGCGCAATCGCCGTTCGCGGAAGAACGCCAAATCACGTTTTCGCCGAAAAACCATTGTCTGGACAACAATGATAACTTCTCCCAGGACGGGCGGTTTCTCTGTTACGACACGCGGGGTTCCGTTGAACCTGCTATTGGCAATTGCCGCACTATCGAAAAAGTGGAAATTGCTACCGGCAAGGAAACCATCCTATATCAGACCACGGAATTTGAGCAGGGCGACACCCCCTATCCCGGCGCGGGCGCGGCTTCCTATTCCCCTGTGGAAGACACGGTGATTTTCATCCACGGTCCGGTGAAAGAGGAAGTGGCCGTGCGGGGAACGTATGCCAAAAATAACCGCACCGGCGCGGAAGTGCCTGGTGATGGCTCCGGTAAAATAACCTGGGTGGACAAGCGGGACATTGAAACATCCCGTGACACGATCCCCGGCGCGCATCGTGGCGGCACGCACCGCCATGAATATTCCCGACGGCAAGCGCATCGGCTTTACCTACGACGATTTTCTCCTGCCACAGTATGACCGCACTATCGCCTACATGGAGAAAAATCCCAAGGCCCCCCAAGGCGCCACGCATTATTTTGCCATCCTGGTGCCGGTCGTGCCGAAGGACGAGGCCAAGCCGGGCGATATCATCAAGGCGGCCGGCGATTTCTGGGTGGACCCCAAGGGCACGCTGCGTGCGTTCATTGGCACGGTCCGTGAAGAGGACGGTTCGTTTCAGGACTCACTCTTTACCGTGGAAATCCCCGACACCGTGGACATCACCACCGCCGACTCCGGCTCCGCCACTCGATTCCCCTCGCCTCCAAAAGGCCTCAAGATTCACCGCTTAACCCATAGCTGGGCCAACGGCGTCGTGCGCGGCTCCCCCACCGGCGGCCGTATTGCGTATTATGGGAAAGCCTCCAATGGTTCGACACAGATTTTTGTGATTCCCACGGATGGTTCAGATACCGATCCAGATTCCGCCAAACATCCTGTGCAAGCTACTGATCTGGCGGCAGAAAAGATCTCCGGTCTACGCTGGCATCCTTCCGGGGATTGTTTGCTTGGTTGCAGCAATGCCGGGATCTTTGTGGCCACGGTAAAACCTGGAAATGAATTCGGCAGCGTTTCCTTTATCATTCCGCAAGGTTCAGGACCCGAACGCATCGATCTTGTTGTTTCCCCTGATGGAAAAACCCTGGCCTATACAAGAATTGTTGAAATGAACGGATCAGGAAAACGATATGCCCAAATTTTCATCACGGATTTCACCACGTGACAATTATGAGGATGTTCCCAGCAAATAAACGCGTGTCCGTGTGTAAATGCATTTGTTTTTAGGAAATCTGGCTGCCTGTGTTGAATACACAAAATGTGGTATTCTGTAGGCACTTCCACGGTTGGGCATGCGGAAGCTATTTTCGCGTATATCCGGCAAAATTGCCGGTTTGCCTTGAAGCCGGATATACGCTACTATGCATTTTATCGGCTTGGGTCTGAATCGTTAGTTTTTATATGCGGCAGGATACTGCCGGTTAGGAGAAGTACACATGGGCGGGTTTTTCGGCGTAGTTTCCAATGAAGATTGCTGTCTGGACCTGTTTTACGGCACGGATTATCATTCGCATCTGGGCACGTGCCGGGGCGGGCTCGCGGTGTTGAATGACCGCGGGTTTGCACGGAACATCCACGACATCACCAATGCTCAATTCCGCTCGAAGTTTGAATCGGACATCAAGACCATGCACGGTCCCAGCGGCATCGGGGTGATCAGCGACAACGAATCGCAGCCGCTGATTATTGGCTCGCACCTGGGCACGTATGCGATTGTGACGGTGGGCGTGGTCAAGAACGCGGAGAAGCTGGCGGGCAATGCGTACAAGAAGCGCGCGACGCATTTTTCGGAGATGAGCGGCGGCGGATTGAACCCCACGGAATTGTTCGCGACGATGATCAACCAGGAAGCCTCGTTCGAGGAGGGATTGAAGAGCGCGCTGGTTCAGGTGCAGGGTTCCATGTCGGTGCTGTTGCTTACGGAACACGGCATTTACGCCGCACGCGACGAATTAGGCCGCACGCCGGTGATCATCGGCAAGAAACCGGGATCCTGGGCGGTAACGATGGAAACCACGGCCTTCCCGAACCTTGATTACGAAGTCGAACGCTATCTTGGCCCCGGCGAGATTGTTCTGATTACACCCGATGGCGTCGAGCAGAAGTGCCCGCCAGGCGATAAAATGCAGATCTGTTCGTTCCTGTGGGTGTACTATGGGTTTCCAGCCTCCAGTTACGAAGGCATCAACGTGGAAGATGTGCGCTACCGGTGCGGCGCGGCACTCGCGCGCAAGGATCCGGCGGAAATTGATCTGGCCGCGGGAATCCCGGATTCCGGCACGGGCCATGCCATCGGCTATGCCAACGAAAAGAAAATTCCCTACGGGCGTCCGTTTGCCAAGTACACCCCGACCTGGCCGCGCAGCTTCATGCCGCAGGTGCAGGAAATGCGCGATCTTGTGGCGCGGATGAAACTCATTCCCATCCGCGACCTCATTGCGGGCAAACGCCTGTTGTTCTGCGAAGACTCCATTGTGCGCGGCACGCAGCTCAAGGATACGATCCAGCGGTTGTACGATTACGGCGCGCTGGAAGTGCACATGCGTCCGGCCTGCCCGCCGCTAATCTTCGGATGCGAGTTCTTAAACTTCTCCCGCTCCCGATCTGAACTCGACCTCGCGGGCCGGCGCGCCATCCGCGAACTGGAGGGCGGTGTGGACAAGCATATGGAGGAATATGCCGATCCGAAATCGGACCGCCATGCCGCTATGGTGGACCGCATCGGCCAGCGGCTTTCACTCACTTCGCTGCGATACCAGGAGTTGCCCGATCTCGTGGAGGCCATCGGCCTGCCCAAGGAAACGCTGTGCACCTATTGTTGGGACGGTTGCACGGGATGCGCCGCGAAAAAAGGCGGCGCCAAGGCCTGATGCCTATTGATTCTTCGCCAACCGGAGACGGGCGGCGGCAAGATACGGAGACGGATTGACTGGCTGGTCATTGCGACGGACCTCCAAGTGGAGGTGTGGGCCGGTGGAACGCCCGGTGGACCCGACTTGGGCGATGATCGTGTTTTCCGTAACCATGTCGCCCACTTTTGCCAGGTTTTTACTGGCATGGGCATAAAGCGATTCGATCCCGTTCTCGTGTTTTACCACAACGACCTGTCCATACCCGGATTTCCACCCGCTGTAAGTGACCGCACCGGCCTGGATGGGATATATGTTTGCTCCCTTGGCTGCGGCAAGGTCAATCCCTTGATGAAAGTCAGGTTTTCCGGTGAAGGGATCCTTGCGTAATCCATACGAAGACGTAATTTCCGTAGAAGCATGGAGTGGGGAGGCCCATGTTCCCGTGTTTGTGGATTTTTCAGAAGGAGTGGTGAGAATCTGTTGCACCAACGCTTTAAGCGATCCCGGATACCGGGGGCCTTGGAGAACGGCACGGTCCAAGAGTTGGATGGGACCGCCTTGCTGCACAGGCAATTGTTTGGTCTGAAGGGCGGATAGGTCCAGGTTTTGGCCAACGCTCAATATATCCGGGTTCTTCAGGCTGTTTGCCTTGGCCACCCGGTCCACGGCCGAATACACCTCGGCGTTGGACGGCGTATTTCCTTGCTTGATCAGGGCGGAGCGAACAATCCCGGAAAGGTTCTCTCCGGATTGGACCGTATGGGAAAGGGGGAGGGTCTTGGCCGAGGTCTGGAGGGCTTTGGCAAGGGTGCTGGAAAATGCGGAAGTGGTTTGGGCAGGCGGGAGGTGGCGGGTGCGAAGTTCCTGGAATGCCGGATGAACCTTTACATCAACCACTCGCATAACGACTCTACTCCCATCGTTTGACCCGAAAGGAAAAAGCAATGTGCATGCCAGTATTCCAAAACCGCTTTAAGTCATTGTTATGTAAGGACATGGAATCGCACAAGAGGTTTGGAAGAAAGGCTTGGATATGAAGAAGCTGCCGCATGACCGGTCAAAGCTGCCGCCCTACCCCCTCGTTTCCCGAGCGGCTCTTTCTGCCAGGTAATCTTTCAGGGCTTCACGCCAGGGAGGCATGATATCGAGCCCCTGTTCCCGTGCGTGGGCATTGTCCAGCACGGAATAGTGGGGGCGTCTTACGGGGGACGGAAATTCTGACGAGGTGGTGGGGAGCAGGTTGACCGCCGTGCCGGTTTCTTCAAAAATAGCTTGGGCGAACTCATGCCAGGAGCAGGCGCCCTGGCAGGTGGCGTGGTAGAGACCCGGTTCGCCGTGTTCGGCCAGCAGCCGGATTTGCTTGGCCAATGCGACGGTATGCGTGGGCGTGGTGATTTCATCGGTGACGACCCGAACCTCCGGCTGGGTGGCGGCTCGGTGCAGCATGTTCTCCACGAAGTTGCGCCCGCCTTTCGCCCGGCAGGGCGCGGCGCCGTACAAGGCGGCGGTGCGGATAATCTGGTGATTGGGACATTGCGCGGCAACGAGATGTTCGCCTGCAAGCTTGCTGGCGGCGTAAACGTTTAGCGGTGCGGGCCGATCCGTTTCCACATAGGGACGCGTGCCGCCGTCACCAAAGACATAGTCCGTGCTGATGAACACAAATCGCGCGCCGGCTTCATGGCTGGCTAATGCGGAATTCCGCGCACCAAGGGCGTTCACCGCAAACGCCAGATCCGGATCCTTTTCACAGTGCGGCACATTGTGCGCGGCAGCGCAGAGAATCACAAGATTCGGACGGATTTCCCTAGTGATGAGATCCAATGCGCGTTCGTGGTCGCGCACATCGAGAATGTGCCCCGCGCCGTCCAGATCAGCGGTATGCAGCTCGGTGCCGGCGAACGCACGGCATACTTCCACGCCCAGTTGCCCCTCGGCGCCGATCACGAGCGCGCGCATCAAAAGATGCTCCCGATCCGTTTGAGATGGGCGTCGATATCCACGAGCAATTCCAGCCACTTGATGTTGTAATAGCGGGGATTGTGGAAGTCGGCGTTAATGCCGGCCTGGATTTTCTGGGCCATATGATGCGCGGACTCTTCCACGGGCACGCGGGTGCGGAAACCCAGCATGCGCTCGATCTTTTTCGTTTCCACGCGGTAGTCGCGCGCGGTTTGCGAACCATACTCAACTTCGATCTCGACATCCACAATGCCCGCCAGCGCCTTTTTCACCCAGTGGGCAAGTTCCAGGATGCGGTAATTTTTATGGGAGAGGTTGAAAATTTGCCCGGCCACCAGTTGGGGGTCCGCCTGCATGCAGGCGAGATAGCATCGCGCCACGTCGGTCACGTCCACGAGGGGCCGCCACATCTCGCCGCCACAGTGTACGGTCAGCTTGCCGGATTCAAACGCGCTACGCACAAAGGTGTTGACGACAAGATCGTAGCGCATGCGCGGGCTCCAGCCGTAGACCGTCCCTTGCCGCAGAATCACGGGCTGAAAATTGTCATCGGCCAGTTCGAGCAGGGCGCGCTCCGCCTGGTACTTGCTTGTCGCATATGCGGCCCTCGGGACCACGGCGGTATCCTCATTCTGGATAAAGTCTTCGGCCATCATGCCCCGGTCATAGACGGAGCACGACGAAGCAAAAATAAAACGTTTGATGCCCTTTCGCTTGCAACCCTCTGCAAGCGTCCGGGTGGCTACGGTATTCATGCGGCGGTTCGCTTCCGGATTGAATTCCGCCGTGGGATCATTGCTCAGGCCCGCCAGATGGATCACCACCTCCACGCCGTCCAGCACCGCTTCATTCAACTGGCAGATATCCGCCTCCACGCAATCAATGCGCGATTTCACCTCCTCCAGCGGCCCATCGCCGTATAGGAATTTATCCAACACACGCACGGCAAAGCCCTTGTCGAGCAACTCGCGCACGGCCACCGCGCCGATATATCCCGCGCCTCCGGTTACAAGAATCATCATTTTTCCTTTCTTGTCCTTCTCCTATTGTATGATCGACTCGCAGAAAATAACGTTCTGTGTTTTACGTCTTTCCAGGAGTTTACGGTATTTTCATTACGATAGTATGCTTCCACCCGCTGATCCAATTTTTCACATTGGCTTGATGCAAGAGGCACACTTTCTTCAACCTTAGCTATGCTATCCCAAATCTCTTCGACCAATAGGATTCGTTCTGGAATACTTAATTCCATAATATCAGAGAGTGTTATTTTACCCACAACAAACTCCCTTGAAAAGGATCATACTGTCCAAAAAATATTGGTTCCTCTTAGTGCGTAAGGTGCACAGCAACTGTGGTTAGCTATCGGGTTGATATGCGCGGATACGTCCTCGTTGAATAATCCAGAGCTTACCACGAATAGGTTCTTGTTCCAGGCCATGTATCAATGTTCGGATACAACCAATGATATCATGCATTTCCGGACGTACTGGCAACCGAAGCACTGCTATTCCAGCATATCGCCATGGCGCAAATAGTAACGGATTGCTGAAATCCAGGTCCAATGTCACCAAACAACGTCTTTCTTTCTTGCATATGTCAATAAGATCATGATCGGATGTACCGCACAATTGCTCATTCGCTACTGTGTGTACCTCATGGCCTGCATTTCGTAGCAATTCTGCCGCCTTTTGGCCAAGGTTCTCATCCAGTTTAATTCTCACGTCCGTGTTTTCCTGGGAATATCCACATACCGCTCCCGGGACATTTCCGCACCGTAGGCGATGCAGGCGAGGATGTCACGGCGTTCGATACCCGGATATTCTTTAAGGATTTCTTCAGCGCTCATGCCACCCGCAAGAAGGTCCAAAATCAAGGACACCCAAATGCGATGTCCCTTGATGCAGGGTTTTCCGAAACAGATATCCGGCTGAACGGAGATACGGGAAAGGAGTTGTTTTTTATTCATTGTGTCATAGCCTTACGTTCAATCAATAGTTACGGTTGCGACGCTCCTCCTATGATTTACATCGGCGTATAGACCACCGCGAGAATCCGCGCGGGGGTTTCGCCGGCGGCGCGCACTTCATGGGGCACCACGGAGTCGTAATAGATGCTGTCATCGGCGGAAAGCAAATGAATGTCCTTCCCGTAGGTCACTTCAATCTGGCCCGACAACACATATATGAATTCTTCGCCCTCGTGGGAGGAGAGCATGCAATCCTCGGCCACGGTGGGGTGGATATCCACGAGGAAGGGCTCCATGTGCCGGTCTTTTTTGTTGGGCGCCAGCGAAAAGAAGTCCAGGGTGCTCAAATTTGATGTTCCAAGACCGGAGAATCGCACGGAACTCTCATGGTGGCCGGTCCGGGTAATGATGGCGCCCGAATGCGGGTCATCGTCCAGGAACGTGCCCAGCCGCACGCCGAGTCCGCGCGCGATTTTCAGCAGAGGCGCCAGAGACGGCACCAGATGCCCTGACTCCAGTTGCGAGATCAATTCCGGATTACACTGGCATTGCTCCGCAAGCTCTTCCACGGACAGGTCCCGGACCTCGCGCAGTTTCCGGATCTTTTCCCCGATACGTTTATGTTCCGACATACCGTCGCTCCTATGTCCCGTTCACGCCTCTCCCTTCAGGGAAGGGCGTTGTATGAATTGTGCTATTTGCTGATTGAGTATGGCACGTGTCTCCAAGCCCAGTCAAAAGCTGTTCTTATCTTCCAGCGTGATGCGGTTGCGGCCGTTTTCCTTGCTGATGTAGAGCAGCGAATCCGCACGCGCAAGAAGCGTGTTCAAGGTATCCCCTTTATGAATACAGGCGCATCCCATAGAGATGGTGACCCCCAGATTGCCGTGTTCCAGGGGGAGCCGGGATTCGCGCACAAGCCGGAGACAGCGCTCGGCCACTACCATGAGTGTTTCATGCTGGATGTTCGGCAGGACGATAAGGAATTCTTCCCCGCCCCAGCGCCCGATATTGTCGCAGGACCGCACGCTGTTTTGCAGGGTCTTGGCCACCATGCACAGCACGGCGTCGCCCGTCGGATGGCCATAGGTGTCGTTGACGGCTTTGAAGTGGTCGATATCCGCCATAATGACGCCGCAAGGCCAGTTATAGCGTTCATATTCCTGCAAGCGGGCCTGCAAACACATATCGATGAACCGCCGGTTGCCGATTTTGGTAAGGGGGCAGGACAAGGCGTCGGCTTCGAGTTCCGCAAGGCGTTTGGCCCTGGCCACCGAAGCGGAGTTGTCACTGAATACTTCCACGGCTCCGATTATCGCGCCTCCGGCATCCGTGATGGGGGCCACGCGCACCACGATAGGAACGCGGTGCCCTTCCTTATGACGGAGAAAGACCTCGCCTTGCCGGTGTTCGCCATCGCCTAATGTGGCCGTGACCGGGCACGCCGTCTGGCAAAGAACATTTCCCTCGGTGTCTGTATGATTCAGGAGATTATCGGCGCAACATCGGCCTTCCACTTCCCAGCGGGCATATCCCGTGATGCGTTCCGCCCCGTTGTTCCAATACGTGATGCGCCGCTGGCCATCCACGACATATACGCCGTCATACAAATTGTCCAGAATAGTCTGATAGGGCAACTGCTCTGTACTCATGCAAAAACCCTCCATAAAAGCTCTTCTCCCACAACCCGAAACACACTGTTTATCCTAGAACGGAAAAGGGGGCTTGTACAAGATCTTTTTGATACGGGAAAAGTGCTTTCCGGGAATCTTGACAGACGAGGCGGGAAAAAGGGCAGAATAGGTGAAAATGGACGCATGAAACGACGCGAGGAAACACTATGAAAAGCAAGATTGTGGCTGTGCTTGTGATTGTCGGACTGCTGATTTTCTGCGGAACTCTGTGGGCGGCGGAAACCAAGGTTTCTTTTCAACTGCACCATGTAGGAACCTACCGGGGCGAGGTATGCGGCGTGGGCGATTTCAATAACGACAAAAAGCTCGATATTGTCGCGCTGCCCTATCTCTATCTCGCGCCGGATTTCAATCCCCGGAAGATTTGCGAAATCCAGGGCGAGGTGGACGATGAAGGGAAAGGCTACCGCTGGGATTTCATGAATGCCCCGCTCGACGTGGATGGCGACGGTCTGCTGGACGTGGCCACGGCCTCCTGGTTCGGTAAAAAAGCGGAATGGCTGAAGAATCCTGGAAACGCAGAAGGCCTGTGGCCCTTGACCCTTATTGAAGAGAACGGCAATTACGAATGTGGCGAGGCGTGGGATTTGGATGGCGATGGCAAAGCCTTTGAGATCCTGCCTGCAGTTCTCCACACGATCTGGTATGAATCCGCCGTATTGCCCGATGGTAAACGCGGGATGGTGAAGCATGTCATTAGTGAAAAGCAGATGACCTTTGGCGTGGGTTGTGGCGATATCAATGGCGACAAGCGGCCCGATGTGCTCCGGCCTGAAGCCTGGTTTGAAGCACCGGCGGATCCGCGCAAAGACGAATGGAAAGAGCATCCTCTCGGCATTGGCGGGAAAGAGGAAGGCAAAGCCGACCACACCGCGCAGATTTTAGTTTATGATGTCAATAATGACGGGATTCCGGATATTGTGAGCAGCATTGCGCATGATTACGGCATTTTCTGGTATCAACAAGTCCGGGATGGCGAAAATAGTACCTGGAAACGGCATATGATCGACAATACCTGGTCGCAGCCGCACAGCCTCTTTCTTGCCGATATGGATAATGATGGCGATCTGGATCTGGTGGCGGGCAAGCGGTTCATGGCCCATAACGGCGGCGATCCTGGTGCATTCGAGCCGCTGGGGGTGTATTGGTACGAATTGGACCGGCAGGCCAACCCCACGTGGACCAAACATGTAATTTCTTATGATCAGGGCATTGGTTCCGGGTTGAATATGGTTGTGGTGGATCTGGATGGGGATGGGGATCAGGACGTGGTGGTTACAGGCAAGTGGGGCGGCCCGGCATGGTTTGAAAACAAGCTGAAATAATTTAGGAAAAGGATGTAACTTTCCACATGACCCGACCGGCAGAAAAATCGTGTGCGCAGGCGGACTCTCATGTTTACGTTAACCCCCTCCGCATGGCCTGTGATGCGCGGTTTTATTTCTGGACCATATTGCTCTTGGGGGGATTCCTTTATGTATACGTGGTGCTGTGCGGAAGAACCATGCCCCGCACATTACATCACAAGGCGTATATGGAAATCTTAAAACTGCTCATTTCCGCCCCTATTCTTTTTTATATTAGTCCGCGTTATGCCCTGCAACCCTTTATGGAAGATGGCCGCCGCGCGCTCACCTGGAATGTGCTCGGATTCGCGCTTCCTTTTTTTATTGCGCTGCACTTCTTCTATTTGCAGAAAATTCACGTTGTTAATTACTCGCTTACGGCCTCAGACTTCCAGCGCATGCCCTTTGTGGCCATCATGGTCTTTTCCATCCTCGGTCTAGTCATCCTGCTTCTTGCGGGATATCATATGTATCTCGCACAACAAGAAGGCGTACTCTTGCGCTACATGTTCATTTTGTTCGCTGCCATCGGCTTGATCGCCGCCATTACCTGGGCCGTGCGCAGCCACCACCACCTCCACATCCACCACTATTTTCTCGCGGGGTTCTTCATCCCATTCACCCGCTTTCGCAATCCCGTGTCGGTGGTTTGCCTTGGACTCTCCACCGGCGTTTACGTCGAAGGCATCAGCGAGTGGGGCATGGCCCCGATCTGGGTATAACCATCAGGGTGTTGAATTATCCGTCAAACTAGAACCTGGCAAGCCGGAAACCAAAGTTAAAGTATGTAGCATATGGCGCTATTTGCGATCGTTGGGCGGATCGGGCGCTATTATCATTGTAGAACCAACTTCCACCTCTTATTACACGTTGTGTACCGGCATCTGGCCCTTCTGGATCACTGACAGGATCACTTATATAAAGGCCATACCAGTCATTGCACCACTGCCACACATTGCCGGACATGTCATAGCAGCCCACTGGGCTTGGGCTGTCCACGGTTTGGATATTTCCGTTCGGACTGATATTGATTCCGTTGAACCAGCCCACGGGTGATGTGTAGGGCTCGGTGAGAAAACCTAAGGGATTCACGCATCCCGACCACCCAAGAAATTCCCTGATGTTACAGCGTTCCCGGCCCAGGTTTGTATCTGACATGAAGCCGTATATCCAATGTTTTTCCGACACAGCATCCCATGCTGCCGCATGTTCCCATTGGGCTTCGGTAGGCAAATGATATCCATTTGCGGATCGATTAAGCGTCCAAGTCTCGGTGTCGTAACAGGGAGTTAAACCTTTTTGTTCACTCAACCAGTTGCAGTAATGTACTGCGCCATACCAGGAAACATTAATAACAGGATGTAATTTCATGGAATATGAAGTAAATCCTGGCATGCCTATTCTCGCCGCCGAAGAAAATGTTTCACCCCCAAAAACGATCCCAGCCTCTACAGCCTCCCCGGAGAAAATACTAAAGATTATTTCATTATCGATAAAAACAATCCCGCCTGCATATGGCATGCCCAATTCGTTTTCCAATAATCCCTGACCGAGCGCCCAATTAAGAAATTCAACATATTCCTGCGTCGTCACATCATATTTGCCGATTTCATAAGCGGATAGCGTTACCGAATGTCGAGGCAACTCATCTGCTTGACCCAAGAGTGCATCATCCCCCGCGTCCGTCCGTCCCATCGTGAAAGTTCCCGCGGGAACGGATATCATCTCTCCTACGGGAAACTCCCCCTCCTCCTCTCCTTCACCGCCGGTGGATACGGTGATGAAATTAAACGCTAATCTTGTATCTTCCCCCTGATCCGTCGTGACTGTTAAGGAAACAGTAAAGTTGCCTTCCGCGGTATAGGTATGTGTCGGATCCTGTTCCGTACTGGTTACACCATCCCCAAACATCCAAAACCATTCCGTGATGGGCGACTTACCAGGAATTGATAGATCGGTAAAACGCACTTCCAGGGGCGCCGCGCCTTGTGTATGATTTGCCCGAAAATCCGCTTGTGGACTTTCTAGCGGCGGACAGCCGGACAACCCAGCGCCAAGAAACAGAAACAGTGTGAGAGCCAATTTGGAATTTTTCATGGGGTTCTTCCTTAGATGCATATACTTCATACAACGACCTCTATATTTTTGTATGCTACCTCGTCTTCACATTCTTGTCAAGCCCCTATTCTAGTTCAGGCATTTGCGAAATAGCCCTTTTTCTCAAAAGTTCACCGAAAACAGAACAGATTACCCGCATTTCACAGACAAATCGTTGCCTCTTCATTTGCCCAGAGGAGAAAAAGGCCTATTTCGCAAATGCCTCTAGTTGGGTGTCTTTCACTAAGAATACTGCAAAAAGTCAATAGATTTTTTGACAGAACCGTGTTTTCCCCCATTGTATTTGCAAGCCCCTGCCAATTTGGACCATAGTGTTGGAAATTGCATGGAAGGAAAAGGAATTATGAGAATATCAGGATTGTACATACTCTTGCCGATGGTGATAGGTTGGTTAGTGTTGGCTTGTTCAACTACATACGCGGAGGCGAAGTTAGAGTGGATGGTGAAGGCCTATGGGGATGATCAGCACAATGCCTTTACGGACCTCATCCAGTGGGGCGGCGTGTATTATCTGTGTTTCCGGCATGGCGCGGCGCATGGCTCCATGGACGGCGAGATCCGCGTGATGCGCAGCATGGATCTGAAAACGTGGGCGCCTTGCGCCACGTTGGATACGCTGGGGGATGATCGCGATCCGCATTTCGTGGCGGATGGGTCAGCGCTGTATTGCTATTTCGGCACATGGGACCTTGTGCATCAGGAAGGCTCCGCCTTATTGGATCGCGGGCGGGTCCGCTCGTATTTTGCGCGTACGGAAGACGGCAAGAAATGGTCCAAGGTACAGGCGGTCTATGAACCGGGCTGGTGGCTGTGGCGCGTGCGCTATCATGATGGAAATTTCTATAGCGCGGCCTACACCGCGGTGCGGCCCAAACCTCCGGCGCGCGAAACCCGGCTGGTGCGCTCGAAAGATGGATTGCACTGGGAACTGGTCAGCACGGTCACGAAAGAGCGCATGGCCGGGGAGGCGGATCTGGAATTCCTGAAAGACGGCGGCATCCGGCTGTTGACCCGCACCGGCGAAAAGCCAGGAAACGCTTATTGGTACCGGAGCAATGCCGCGATGACGGACTGGACCGAATCCGATGCCAAAGTGCTGGTTCATGCGCCAGTATTCGGATTCTGGCAGGACATCTGTTTCGCCGGCGGACGCGCCAAGGCGGAAGACGGGTATGTCACCAAGTTCTGGCAGGTTTCCGGTGATGCGCTGGAAGAAATCATCACCCTGCCAAGCAAAGGGGACACTTCGTACCCCGGTCTGATCGCCGTGCCGCCCGAGGGCGATAACGGCCCCGCGCTTATCGTAAGCTGGTACTCCCAACACGAAAGCGGAACCAACAAAAACCAGGCCGCGGTATATGTCGGCCGCGTCGCGCTTCCACTGGCACAGAAATAGCCTTTGTAATTTTTCAAGGACAAAATGATGACTATTTCATTATCATTTCTTATTTTGCTATTCGCTGCGGCAGAACCTATACAGCAAACAGACGATAGCTCTCTACTCTTATCAAGATCTTGCGATAAATATAGTTCCGATTTTGGCAGGGTGTGTCCCTCTTTTCTAAAAATAGAAAATGAACGGCCCTTGGTTATAACGAGTGATAATTTTAATGGCGATGTCACTGTTCAGGAAATTTCGGAGACAACAATACGCCCCTTGGGAAAACTGGTGAGACCGTCTGACGTCGATGCTATTTTTCGATGGTGGAGTTCGTTTGTAATTGATAACACTCCGTATTTTGCCACATTTGTTAATCAGTTATCACATAAGGATGGAAGCGCCAAAATTCGTGTATTTACCATGTCCCTGGAATCAGGCTACCTGAGTGAAGTCGCATCCTTTAATGTCCCCCTGCCAAAAGACAAATACAAGGGCTTCGGATCAACAGAAACATTTTGTGTGAAAGATGTCGTTCCCGTTGGTAATGCCACTTACATGGCATTAGGGACCTATTATGAAATCCATTGGCGCCCACTAGGGTTTTTAAGCGGAGAACATCCTGTCTTTAACAAGGTATTTTCGGTCCTATTAAATTCACGAACTGGCCTTTATCCGAAATTCGTGGCAGAAGAAGGCCGATTCAGCATTCTATCAATGAATTTTGAATGTGATCTGACGAATAGAATGATTTACGCCGCGTGGGTTCATGATCCATCCCGTGTTGGCGTTAAAACAAAGTTTGCTCAAACCGTGTGTTATAGCAAAAGCATTGTTGACGGGACTTGGACAAGTCCTACAAATGTATTTACTTCTGAAAAATCATTAAATGATCAAATACGCACTATCCAAAACCTTCAAAATAAGAATGAGCAGTATATTATTTTCTCCACCGAAGACAACAAGTTATATGTATGGCGATCAGAAGGAAGGGAGTGGAAACAAGCATCTGTCTTGGAAAACATACCATGGTCAAGATCCGTGACTAGGCGTGATTATTGGAAGGATTTTAAAGCCACTATTACGAATGATGGCATGCTTTGTTTGTGTCTCGCAACAAATGATGGCATTTTACTCCGAATATTCTATGATGGTCTATGGGAATGTGCTTCTTTGCTCTTCCGTCCACCCTCTGGCCCAAGTCTTGCAGATTTTAAAATTACTAATGACGGCATAGCGGATATTCTTTATATCAATAAGCAATCTGGTGATCTGACATGCTATTATCGCCGTGTTTGCCTTCCCAACTCATAATACTCCTTTATTTTGATGATTTCGGACACGGCCAGTGAAACCACCAGTGCTGCTGCCTTGCCCAAACAGGACATCCTTCTTATTCTCCCCTGAACATCAGGTGTCATGAATCGCCAATATTTCGGACCCGGATCCCGTTTCCCGGACCCCGGTCTTCTCCGGGAGGCGCCGATTGGCTCAACGCGAGGGCGATTCTTTATACTAGGTGTGTTTTCTGGGGCTAATAGCCGGAAGGATAGAAGTTCATGATGAAAAAGAAGAGTGTACCTTTGCGGAGTCAGTTGAAGGCGGTGGATACGTGGGATTTGACGCGGATGTTCCCAGCGGATGGTTCGTGGGAGCTTGGCTATAAAAAGTTGGAGGGCATGATCCCGGTGTTTGACGAGTTCCGGGGCACGCTGGGGCATTCCGCGAAGCGGTTGCGTGCCTGCTGCGAGTTTGAGGTGAAATTCAACCGTTTGGCGGAGCTTCTGGGGGTGTATGCGTATCTGAAGTCGTCGGAAGATGTGACCAACAACGTGTATCAGGGGATGCTGGCGCGGTTTTCGTATCTGGCGACGATTGCGGCGGAAAAGGCGAGTTTTATCGAGCCGGAGATCCAGGCCATTCCGAAAAAGAAGATGGCGGCGTTTCTAGAAAGCCGGGAATTAGCCCCGTACCGCTTTAACCTGGAAAAGCTGATGCGGTTCCGTCCGCACATCCTCTCCGGGAAGGAAGAGCGGGTGCTGGCGATGCAGGGCGAGGTGGCGGGATCGGCCTCGAAGATCTTCGGGCAGCTTAACGATGCGGATTTGAAATTCGGATTCGTGAAAAACGAAGACGGCGTGCAGGTGGAACTGACCCAGAGTTCGTTCCGGAGCCTGCTCGAATCGCCGAAACGCGCCGTGCGCAAGGAAGCCTTCACCAAGTTTTACACCGAGTATGCGGACCACGCCAACACCATTGCGGCGACCCTGAGTTCATCGGTGCTGCAAGATGTGTATCACGCGCGGGTCCGTAATTTCTCTTCGGCGCGTGCCGGGGCATTGTTCGGTGAAAAAGTGCCGGATGCAGTATATGACAGTCTGATCGAGGCCGTGCATGCGAACCTGGACACGGTGTACCGCTATCTGGCATTGCGGAAGCGGGCGTTGCGCGTGGATGCGCTGCACGCCTACGACACTTATGTGCCGATTATTCCGGAGGGGAAAGTGAATATCCCCTATGCCAAGGCGGTGGACACCATTTGTAGCGCGTTGTCGCCGCTGGGCCCGGACTACATGCGCACCTTGCGCGCGGGGTTGCTGACGGGCCGCTGGGTGGACCGGTATGAGAACCGGGGCAAGCGCAGCGGGGCGTTTAGCTACGGCTGCTACGACAGCCCGCCGTATATTTTGATGAATTATAAGCCGGAGGTGCAGGACAGCATGTTCACGCTCGCACACGAGGCGGGACACTCAATGCACTCGTTTTACAGCGCCAAGGCCCAACCTTATCACTACAGTCATTACACGATTTTCGTGGCGGAGGTGGCATCCACGTTCAATGAGCAATTGCTCAACGCCCATTTGCTGGATCGGGTAAAGGATAAAAAGGATCGTGCACGCCTGATCAACCGCGAGATCGATGAGATTCGCGGGACCATCATCCGCCAGACCATGTTTGCAGAGTACGAGAAAATTATTCATGCCATGGGTGAGCAGGGCGAACCGCTGACCCTGGAAAGCCTGCGCGGGGAATATATGAAGCTCTTGCAGACCTATTTCGGGACGGCCATGGTGTTGGATCCCAATCTGGACCTGGAAGGCTTGCGCATTCCGCATTTCTATCATGCGTTCTATGTGTATAAATACGCCACGGGACTCTCGGCCGCGATTGCATTGTCGCAAGCGGTATTGCACGGCGGCACGCGCGAACGGGATCGCTATCTGGCCTTCCTGAAGAGCGGCGGGTCGAAATACCCGCTGGATCAACTCCGTGCGGCGGGGGTGGACCTGGAAAAACCGGAACCGGTGGCAAATGCCATGGCGCACTTCAAGGCGCTGGTGGAAGAATTGGAAACTCTGGTGTAAGGATTAAGTTATCGGCGGGCATACACAGGCACGGCAGGGATCCTGGATTCAACGTGGACGTTGCCGAAGTGGAATCTTCGTTCCGCCTGGAAGCCAAGTTGCCCCAGGATGGGCGAAATATGATAGCATTTCTTGAAACTGGGGATTGCAGTAGACCATGGGTGAGAATGGACGATAAAAAAGGAGTTTATTTTGAGATGCGCATAATCATTTCCTTGATGATCCTGCTGGGAATAGCATTTCCATCGGCAAGTCAGCAGGAGGCGGCAAACGCCTTGGATTCTTTAACCCGGCAGCAGCAGTATGAAGCGCGGCGCAACAGCAGTTCGAACGAGGATCTCGCGCGCAACGGCGATGCCCGGAGCATTGACGCGGGCGCTACATTGGTGCTGATGGATGAAGACGGACCGGGTGTTATCACCCACTTCTGGAACACGGTCGGTTCGGAAGATCCCTTTGTAGGGCAGTCGTTGGTGTTACGCGTATATTACGATGGCAACGCAAAACCCAGTGTCGAGTCGCCCCTGGGCGATTTCTTCGGGGTGGGGCATGCCGCCGGCAAGGACTACACTTCGCTTCCGGTGACGGTATCTTCCCGCGGGCGGAGCAGGGTTTGTTACTGGCGCATGCCGTTCCGGCAGCATATCAAAGTCACCGTAACCAACGAATCAACAACGCAGAAGCTGGATTCGTTTTACTATTACCTTGATTGGCAAAAGCATGATAGCTTGCCGGAAGATACGGCGTATTTCCACGCCCGGTATAAGCAGGCCATGCCCGCGCAACCGGGCCGCTATGTGATATTGGATACGAAAGGGCGGGGGCATTACGCGGGCACGGTATATTCGGTGTTTCAACTGGAAACGGGCTGGTTCGGCGAGGGGGATGATTTCTTTTTCATTGATGGCGCGGAGTTGCCGCAATTGCGCGGGACCGGCACGGAGGATTATTTCAACGATGCATGGGGCTTCCGGGAATTTGCCGCGCCCTATCATGGGGTGACGTTGTATGAAGGCGTGCTGACCGGCGACCGGGTGAGCGCCTACCGCTGGCACATCCAGGATCCGATTCCGTTCAAGGAATCCCTTCGATTGGAAATTGAACATCGGGGAAGCATTTACAATGAAAAAGGCACGTTGGTCACCATGGAAGCGGGGAATTTTGAAGAGCGTCCGGACTGGATCAGCTCTGTCGCCTTCTGGTACCAGTATCCACCCGCCGTTGTCGAAGAGCCCATGCCGCCCTTGGAAGAACGGTTACCGCCTTACCGGGTGATTATGGGGTCAGAACTTAAATTCCGCGCCGATCCGCCGATTCTGGTGATGCCGCTGGGCCACTTTGTGGGATATGTGCCCAACGCCAAGGAGGCCAGTATCGAATTCGATATAGACATAGAGAAAGATGGCCGATACCGCATGGATGGCGCATTTATCGCCAGCCTGATGTCGGGCGTTTACCAGCCATATCTGGACGGCAAGAAAATCGGCGGGCCGATCGACTTTGTCATTCCGAATTTCGATCCGCTCTGGGTGCGTCTGGACACGCATGATCTCACTGCGGGGACACATGTTCTCCGATTTGAAAGCGCGAAAGAAGATTCTCCCAATATGCGTGACATCGGGTTTAAATTTAACGCATTTGGATTGGCGGCAATCACCCTGTTGCGGCTGGACGACATGGAAGGCTATCAACAGGTCTTGCGGCAATTGCTGGAGAAGAAAAATACCCCGGCCACCCCATGAAGACGGAAGAACTCAACTACGATTTGCCGGAATCGCTTATTGCGCAACATCCCGCGGCCCCCAGAGATGCCGCGCGCCTGTTGGTGCTGGATCGTCAGACCAAAACGATGCAAAGCGATGTTTTCCGGAATGTGGCGCGTTATTTGAAGCGGGGGGATTGCATGGTGTTGAATGACACCCGCGTGATTCGAGCGCGGCTGATCGGCCACAAACCAACCGGGGCGAGGATCGAGATTTTCCTCCTGCATGAAGAAGCGCCTGGAATATGGACCGCGCTGGTCCGGCCTTCCGCCAAAGTTAAACCCGGCTCCACC